>Ga0315914_1010293_pt1 | contig 11681 bp, 5 predicted proteins | sample MpolenodulesMG_FD_203920 | JGI IMG/M metagenome (GOLD analysis project Ga0315914, IMG submission 203920) | Medicago polymorpha root nodule microbial communities from Los Angeles, California, United States - elongated nodules | ecosystem: Host-associated > Plants > Roots > Nodule | place: USA... | reverse complement strand
TCACGATATCATTTGGACACGAATGATGTTGTTGAGCAATATGTGATAATATCGAGTGATAATTAGAATCCGCAACCCAAATCCGAGAATACGTACGAGTAGGTTGATGAAGTTTAATCCCAGCATACTTATTTCCCTGTTAACTCTCATCCCATTTATAAATTCTTAGTTTGATAGTGTATGAAACAACAAAATACTCGACAACCCTAGCTCAGAACGATATTGATTGTTGAACGGCTTAGAATATCGCACCAGTCCCTATGGAGACGATAACATAAATACTTACTTTTGTTGCTTCAACACCTACATAGGCCAAACTTTGTTTCTCCTTAGTCGGAATTGGTATTACAATCTGAACTTCCTAGGGGTTATAAAATCCCTAAGTTCACCAAGTTTGCAGGGGATACTAGTGAGTCCACTGTCGAGCATATCTTAAGGTATTTGACAGAGGCAGGAGATCTACCAAATGATGAGAATTTGAGGTTGAAATATTCTCCAAATTCTCTAACAAAGAATTCCTTTACATGGTTCACTACTCTTGCACCTCATTCGATCCAAAGTTGGACTGAATTAGAAAGGTTATTTCATGAACAATTCTACATGGGCCAATCTAAGATAAGTCTAAATGAATTGGCGAGTGTCAAAAGGAATTCCACTGAATCCATTGATGATTATCTCAATAGATTCATATTATTAAAGGCAAGATGTTTCACTCAAGTGCATGAACACGAGTTGGTTGAAATGGCCGCTGGTGGCCTAGATTATTCCATCAGGAAGAAACTATACACTCAACACTTTAGAGATATGGCCCAGAGAAAGAGGATCACCTTGACGAATACCTCTTCTATCTTAAAGTCATTAGTTGGGCTCCCATTCATAAGCACTGACGCCACTGCTGTAGTAACACATTCAAAAATCCATTTACACCACATCGGAGGAAAAATCATTTTGTCCATCACATCAGCCAAGTACCTCCAATCAACCGAGTCACAAACTTTCTCAAAATCAACCATAAAAAGAAGTAAATCGTTCTTCAGCCATGAGCATCATCCACCAATTCATTGGCTATAAGAATACCATTAAGAATTTGTCCACCTTTGACGAAAGCAGACTGAGCTTTCGACACAATCTTACCAACAACTTTTCTCAATCGATTGGCAAGGACATTCAACAAAATACTATACACACTACCAACCAACGATATAGGACGAAAATCGGCCAACCTCTAAGGACTCTCAAAAGATTTTATTGAGTAATAAGTACAAAAGATTATTTAACTTTCTTTGTCTCATATACGATTGTCTTTATGAGGGGAGACATAAATGTGTTCTGCACTCTTTTTCCCTTAACCAAGGTTTATCCCATTGGGTTTTCCTGTTAAGGTTTTTAACAAGGCAGATTATAACACAAGAGGATGTTGTACTCTTTTTCCTTCACAAGAATTTTTTTCCATTGGGTTTTTCTCTAGTAAGGTTTTAATGAGGCGTATCCTTGATGGACATCCAAGGAGAAGTGTTATGAATATTATAAGTGGATGTCCATACAGTAATTGGGTTGTTGGCTCATACTATTTTCTTAATGGGTCATATTGTGTTTGCCCAACAAGTCATTGTATTTCTCTATAAATAGAGCTCATATATAACCTAATTGTACACAACAAGAGAATAAAACAATCTTCTCTCTCTTCTCTTTCTTCCTTCCTTCTCTCTTTTCTTGTTCTTATTTCCTTAGTTTTATAACAAATATACTAATTTGTGTTTATTATAAAAACTATACACAGAATAAATGATTGTGATTAAATAATTAGTCAAAATTAGTGTTTTTTTGAATACCATCTAAATAAAAAATGGAATTACTATAATAGATTGACTTTAATTTTTTCACACTTCAAGTTTATTCAAGTTGATTCTCTAGAAACAAGTCACTTAAGATTGAATTTTTTTGTTAATAACGTGGACATAAAACTTAGAACAATAATAATACACCAACTAATTTTTTTTTTCTCATCTTAATTTTTTAATGTTGTTGTTTTCTGATATGAAATACTAATAAAGTCGTTTGCACATACAACTCATAAACCAGATAATGATATTACCATCCTCAACAACGAGGTCTTAACCATTTTATACAAGTTTTTTCGTCCTCACGGTCATCGTCTACAATAAGAACTGTCTCCTTCTTTCTCTCCTTCAACCAACATGCAAGTCTCATAAACAGGACAATGATTAGACCATCCTCAATGGTGAGCCAACATGCCAATCCTTATTAATAGCTAAAAATCAGCCCTATTGGTTTAGAAATTCTTCTATACATACGTAAGTACATGACACCTTGTTTAACTATAAAAAAAATTGTAAATAAAAAAAAAACTGTCTCCTTCTTTCTTTCCTTCAGCCAATATTGTGCAAGTATTTCGTCCAGTCACCAAACATCCAACCATTGATTTTGCACTAAAGACTCGTTCTTCACTCTAAACCCTGGATCTGTTGGAGGTTCTTACTTTATAACAATCAACCATTCTTCTACTCCATTTTGCACTTATTAGAGGAACCATTTTCCCATAATCGTTCACCTATTTTCTATCTACTACTCTAATTTGCACGCGTATATTAACAACCATTTTCTCCCCCTCAACAAGAAACAACCATTTTCTCAATACACCTCATGAAATCATGTCTATTGGATAAATCCACACAGTTTCTGCAAGTTCTCAAGATGTTCAACCTTCAAAACTTTGTGTTGACTGTTGAAGCACTGCTCTCTCTAAAAGGTTTTGTATTACTTTCTTACATTTTTTTTTTTGGATTTAATCTTGATATTGTGTTCCTCTCATGAACAGATCTTGGTAGTGATGGTGAAAATTTTATTGATATTGTTCGAACGGACATCTTAAATCTAAAGACATATCATATGGAAAATAGAGCAACATCACTTACATTTTAGATGTCATGTGATGTTGCTCTATTTTGAAAAATGAATAAATAATGTGTGTATCAATGTTCACATTGGATTTTATGCAATATATTTATAAAAATGGAGTAAAGATATAAAAAGCTCAAAAGTATTTGCAAAGATAGCAAGGCTTTGTTTGCGAGTTGGGTTTTGGAGGGGAGGGGAGGGGAAGAAAAAGGCTTATGGAGAGGTAAACCCTTATTTGCGAGTTTTAAAAAAACAAGGGAAAGATTTTGGGGGGTTTTGAAGGGCTTCATTTGTCCAATTTTAAAATTCCCCAAATTGGGGGGTTTTGGGGGATTAAACACTCAAATTGACAATTTTGTCCTCGTAATAATTCAAAATTTCAATTTTAGATATGACAGAATTATTACGATATTTTTTTCAAAAACAACTTATTCAAAACAACTTATTTTTACAAAACAACTTAATATGATCTCTTTTTCAAAAACAACTTATTCAAAAAAACTTATTTATCCAAAACAGCTTATTAAGAACTCTTTTAAAAAAAACAGCTTATTTATACAAAGCAACATATTAAGATCTCTTTTTCAAAAAACAACTTATTTATGCAAAACAACTTATTACGACCTCTTTTTCAAAAACAGCTTATTCAAAACAACTTATTTATCCAAAACAGCTTATTACGATCTCTTTTTAAAAAACAACTTACCCAAAATAGCTTATTTATGCAAAACAGCTTATTTAAAACATCTTATTTATACAAAACAACTTATTACGATCTCTTTTTCAAAAACATCTTATTCAAAACTGCTTATTTATACAAAACAACTTATTACGACCTCTTCTCAAAAAACAGTTTATTCAAAACAACTTATTTATGCAAAACAACTTATTACGATCTTTTTTCAAAAAACAACTTATTCAAAGCAACTTACTTATCCAAAACAGCTTATTCCGACCTCTTTTCAAAAAACAGCTTATTCAAAACAACTTATTTATACAAAACAACTTATTACGATCTTTTTTCAAAAGACTACTTATTCAAAACAACTTATTTATACAAAACTGTTTATTTAAAACAACTTATTTATACAAAACAACTTATTACGATCTCTTTTTCAAAAACTGCTTATTCAAAACATCTTATTTATACAAAACAACTTGTTATGATATTTTTACAAAAAAACAGCTTATTCGAAACAACTTATTTATCCAAAACAGTTTATTACGACCTCTTTTCGAAAAAACAGCTTATTCAAAAAAATTATTTATGCAAAACAGTTTATTACGACCTCTTTTTCACAAACAGCTTATTCAAAACAACTTATTTATCCAAAACATTTTATTACGATCTCTTTTTCAAAAACAACTTATTGAAAACCGCTTATTTATGCAAAACAGCTTATTTATGCAAACCAACTTATTACGATCTCTTTTTCATTAACAATTTATTCAAAACAACTTATTTATTCAAAATAGCTTATTCATAATATAAGTTGTTTTGAATAAGCTGATTTTTAGAAAGAGATCGTAATAAGTTGTTTTTCATAAGATAAACTATTTTGAATAAGTTGTTTTTTGAAAAAGAGATCGTAATAAGCTATTTTGTATAAATAAGCTCTTTTGAATAAGTTGTTTTTAAGATAGAGGTTGTAATAAGTTGTTTTGCATAAATAAACTGTTTTGAATGAGTTGTTTTTTGAAAAAGAGATCCTAATAAGTTGTTTTCTATAAATAAGTTGTTTTGAATAAGTTGTTTTTGAAAAAGAGATCGTAACCAACTGTTTTACATAAATAAGCTGTTTTGAATAAGCTGTTTTTTTAAAAAGAGATCGTAATAAGTTGTTTTGTATAAATAAGTTGTTTTTTGAAAAAAGTCGCCATAAGTTGTTTTGTATAAATAAGTTGTTTTGAATAAGCTGTTTTTGAAAAAGAAATCGTAATAAGTTGTTTTGTATAAATAAGCTTTTTGAATAAGTTGTTTTTTGTAAATAGGTCGCCATAAGTTGTTTTGAATAAGCTGTTTTTTGAAAAGAGATCGCAATAAATTGTTTTCCATAAGATAAGCTGTTTTGAATAAGCTGTTTTTGAAAAATAGGTCGTAATAAGCTATTTTGCATAAATAAGTTGTTTTAAATAAGTTGTTTTTTGAAAAGAGACCGTAATAAGCTATTTTGTATAAATAAGCTGTTTGTTTTAAAAATTTTTTTATCTAACTGATAGAATGCAATGAATGCTTGAATAGAGAATATGCAGGCCATAGTATACAACTCACAATTAAATTGTTTTTGTGGAAATTAACATTTGTGCAAGATTGCAGGTTTTTAATGGAAATGTATATGTTATGGTGATCGATTCTCAATTAATATTACTTAGTATACAACTTGCACAACTTTGAAATTCTACCAGAGAAATAACTATTTGATTAAAGGACCTATAATATTATGTAATCTACTTTGAGCCACTCAACAAATAATGATATCTTTTTGTTAGAACTTTTTTTTTTAATGGAGTTTTTATTATTTCTCTTCAACACAACAATATAATAGATGTGATTAATTCCAACAACAAGGCAATTAAAACCAATGCAATAATTAATATTCCCTCCGTTCCTTTTTAAGTTTATTCTATTTCTCTCCAACATTCAAAACATCAAAGCCTGAATTATTTTGAAAATTCCAAGGAAAATGGTAGGGTATCCAAAACTATAGTGATAGATATTTCAATAAAAACTATACTTCCTATCCTTGTTTGGCTGTATGAATAATGTGAAAATCTGCAAAATCCAATAGGGAATGAAGAATTCATCAAATTAGAGAAAATGTTCCTACAGCTAACATTTTCAAAATTCAATCACACTCTTCTTTGGATTTGGATTTTGTGCATTCAACAATTTCAAATGCATGAAGCACAATTCCAAATAAGAGCATGGTTAAATTTTGAAAATTCTAGTTGTAGTTACATTTTCTCTATTTTGATGAACTCTTCCTTCCTGATTCTATTTTGCAGATTTTGGCATTGTTCATAAAGCCAAACTAGCATAGAAGATATAGATTTTATTGGAATATTCACTATAGTTTTGGATACCCTATAATTATCGTTGGAATTTTCAACATATTCAGAGATTTTGACATCTTGAATTGTGAAAATAAATGCAAATAAGTTTACATTCGAGTGATTATTGCATTAGATGTACTTGTTTTGTTGTTAGAAGCAATCACATGGACTCTTGTGTTGGAGAGAAATTGTAAAAACTCCAATAAAACATAATGGATACAATAACAAAAAAAAACAGGCAAGATAGTCTCAACATATAAATCAAGTCGTCGAATTACATAGATTGAGTCTCAACATATAAACACTTCATCTTGAAAAGTAGTTAATTACTGTGCAAATGTATATAATAAATGAAACATTTCACTGCAAAATAGTGTAATCTCTTTTCACATTGAATAAACAAAGAAGCTTTTACATCATAATTCAATTTCTCTCCTTTTCTCTCATTTTACCTCTTTCACATTTCATTTGATATTCATCACCACATCACCAAATAAGAATTTATCCCAACAAATTGGTATCATAGAGCACATGTTCGATTAAACCAATTCCTTGCAAATCTGCCAGTTTTCAAAGGAGAACACTATGGCAGATGTTGCACACATATGAGAGTCATTTTCAGGTTTCAGGATGTGCTTGAGATCATGAATGATGGCATACCTACATTAGAAGCAAATGGAAATGATGCTCAAAGGATAACTCATCATGAACTTAGAAAGAAAGATAGGGAGGGACTGTTCTGGAACCATGAGTCTGTGGATTCAAACATATTTTTGAAGATCATTGAAGAAGAAACAAATAAGGGTGTGTGGGATAAACTCAAGAAACTATATGGTGATGATGAAAAGTAAAAGAAAGTGAAGTTGTAGGTTTTGAGGAAATAGTATTTTTAAAGTATCCTAGTTCTTCAGCTTCATCAACCCAGGCAAAAAATCGCAATTATCATTGTCATCCTTTGGCAAAGGGCATGTGTAGAAAGGCTTTCCTGGATTCTTCGAAATACTTGCTTTTCTTACATCACATCTTCTATGACACCAACAATCAAGCATTCTGACCTCAACATTAAACATGGAGCTTGAAGATGAAGCTCGACTTTGAGAGCATTGAAAGTTGTTGTTCATACGACCACCACCCATCATTTTGGATGCAATTTGAACAAATTTTATGAAATAAATTTTGGGGATTTCGGATTGTAAATCAGATATTGAAAAATTAGGGTTTCAGATATATATAATTGGGGAAGAAAGAATCGTTTATAACTGTCCTAAAGCAACAAATTTTTTCCAATTCGGTCAATCTTGTCCTTGGACTTTTTTCACTTTCGGTCAAATTAGTTCCTGAACACGTGGCTTCTGACTTGGCAAGCCACGTCACCGGTTAACATTCCATGTCATCACCGTTAACTAGAACTGTCAAAACGGGCTACCCAGCCCGTTTCGGCCCGGCCCGAACGGGTTGCAAGCTTTTTAGGGCCGGGATAAAAAGCTCGGTTTAAACACGGGCTGAAATGATAGAGCCCGAGCCCGGCCCTATACGGGCTCCCGGGCCAGCCCGTGTGTACTTTTTTTTTTATCCTTGCACAATCTATGATGTTTGAAGTAAATTAGTCTAATAAAAATATATACTAGTGACAGTAAGCAACATTTCAATTGTTGATACTCCGATGCAAATTGTTTGGTGTTTTTCTATGAGAAATCATAACTAAAGATAACTCACAGTGCGGTTCAAGCTTGAATCGGAACGAAGTTCAGATATTGCAGTGACAAATTCTTTCACATATTTAGTAGTAAACAAGTTCTTGATGTGCAATAAGTACTGAATATAAATATTCTCAGCACTAAAATGATTTACCGTAGCATACTATGAAATTATTAATACTTCCCAAGTTTAAAATAAGTGAAAAAGTGCTAAAGAAAATTCAATGAATGGGAATTCACTAAATGCCTTTTGTAGCAATAAAAATCATTTCAAACATCATATATTCAATGTTGCAGCTGGAGTGGCACGTTACATCTTTGAAGTAGACTAATCTAATAAAAAATTCTTCGCATGTTTCAGTACAGCCTTGAGCAGAAGAGAGACAAAATTACAGTTCTCACTTCTCAGTAACTACTTAAAATTTTCCCATATGCATAAGTTTCTTGATTTAAAAAACTTCAAGATTCTTTAATCACGAGAAAATCTTTATAAGTTCATAAATACATGAAAAAGGTTAAACAAAAAAGCATAAATTGGGTCACACACATCTCGCATAAGAGAGCTGATTTTTTTTTACTGGGCTGCCGGGCTACCCGAAGCCCGTACAGGTTACGGGCTTTTACGGGCCGGGCTAAAAAGCCCTAAAAAATCCCGGCTGCAATTTTTAGGCCCAAGCCCTACGTTTTATTCGAACTTTCTGACCGACCCATTTTGACAGCTCTACTGTTAACAATCCAACTTAACGGAGGGACTCAATTGATTGACATTCATAAAATTTGGGGACATGTTGGCTATTATGAAAAATTCAAGGATGAAATTAATCAGTACGTGCAAATTTGGGGATGAAATAACCTATTCACACCGTAATTATATTCATCATTCATTAATCTAGATATTTAGTACACCAATAATAATTTTAATCAGTAAATAGTATAATAAATATTTTAATTCTATTGGCTTTTTGAACACGAAGTGAATTATCTCAAAAGATGTGAACAGAGAATGTCATCAATATAGTTACCAAATTTTCTGTAATAATATATTGAACAGATACTCTGAATACTTTAATAACTTTCCATTAACGTATTCATCAAATTAAGCCAATCACAACCCTAATTGGCAAAAAATTTAAGTGTATACTTATAATATTTGTCGTTCTCGACACGAAATGAATTGTTTTGTCCTAATGACCTTGAAAGGAATTTCAACAACTGTGGAAATTAAATTTGCACTGTTTATATCTTAACATATTATAATGAGACTAGTGTTACTTTAACCTATTTTTCCAACACTAAGGTAAAAAAAACTTAAGCATCCTTTCCATTATAAAATTATGGTTGTAAGAAAAATACTTAAATATATTTTTAATCCCTATAAAATTAACAATTTCCAGTTTTGTGGGGATTATGCATAGTGATTAAAATACGAGCTCATATTTTTATATGAAAATTATACAAAAAATTATCTGAATAAGACTTATGTAAGGACTAAAACTTAACATTCTTTATTTTCTAAAGAGACATATTTACCCAAAAAAATAAATAATTGAACAAATTAAATAAAATGAACTCATGGACCCCATTCATGTATATTATTTTGTTTATGTGGTATTTTTTTTTTTAAGAGAAACATGGTTAAAAGTTGAAGATAAAAAAATTGTTAGAAACACTTGTTTAATGAAAAACAAATGATCTTATCCTATAATTGATATAGAAATCTATGTGAGTAGATAGAGTGGTTAAAAAGCCAGAAGTGTAAACCAGAGAAAAGCCTATGAAAGCCATGAAAGGAAGTAAGTTGAAGAAGGTTCTTCATTCCTGCTGTAAATATCCCTTCACTTTCAGCCATTTTCCTCACACCAACACAACCAAAATCTCTATCCTTTGTCTAGATTTCACTTTCACTCTGCCATTGATTCTTGTGTAGTGAAGCTAAAAGCTCTTCTTTAGCCAAAAGTTTTAGATACACCTCACCAATGACTTCTACACCAACCCCTCCACCAAACTACTCCTCACTCCCAGCTGGTCCTAGACCTGCTGAAAATCATAACAACAATCAACAAAATCAACAAAAGAGTAGACATAGTCACCACAGTACTCATAAACGTCCTAGAGACCGTTGGTCTTCGTCGTCTAGGCACTATTCCAACTCACACAATGCACCCTTAGCTGCTGCTGAAGTAGGTGCCAATGGAAGTGGAAGTGCTGTTGCTTCTGCTGCTGCTGCGGCTGGCAGTGGCAATGGCAGAGGCAGAGGTAGAGCTGCATATTCCTCCACTTTGCTGGAGGGCAGGCAATCAAGGTTGGCTCCTGAATTTTCTGGCAGGAGGTCAACGCGGTACGCGGCCAAGATGCATTCTGGAATGCCGAGGGTGACACCAAACAAACATGTTCACAGTGCTGCGGCTGAAGAGGCACTTCGCTGTCTGTATAAAGCTGGTAACAATATTGCTGCTATTGATAATGTTTTGATTACATATGAACATAAGTTATGGGAGGTTGAAGATTATATTTTTATGCTTAAAGAGTTTGGTAATACTCGTAGTCTTTTGCATGCTACAAAGTGTTTTGATTTCATTATGTCGAAACAAAATGGGAGGGTTGATAAAGGCAAGTTAGTTAGTGCTATGATTGGCACTCTTGGTAGGTTAGGGGAGATTAATCTTGCTTTGGGATTGTTTGAAAGAGCTAGGCTTGAAGGGTATGGAAGCACTGTGTATTCCTTTTCGGCCATGATTAGTGCATTTGGCCGAAATGGGCGCTTCCCTGATGCCGTGGATTTGTTCAGGTCCATGAGTAGCTGGGGAGTTGTACCTAATTTGATAACGTACAATTCAATCATTGATGCTGGGGCGAAAGGGGAAGTGAGTTTCGATGTAGTTATTAAGTTTTATGATGAAATGATAGCCAACGGCATAATGCCAGATCGGCTTACTTACAATTCACTCCTTTCTGTTTGCGCATCGAAGGGCATGTGGGAAATGGCTCAAAAATTATTGAGTGAAATGGACCACAGGCGTATTGTTCCCGATGTGTTTACTTATAACACATATTTGGACACCTTGTGTAAGGCAGGCCAAATTGATTTGGCTAGAAGGGTATTCGAAGAGATGTCATCGAAGAGAGTTTGGCCAAATGTGGTCACTTACAGTGCAATGATGGATGGCTATGCCAAGGCCAACCTCTTGGAAGACGCCCTAAACCTGTACGAAGAAATGAAGCTCCGATCTGTTTGTCTTGATAGAGTGTCCTATAACACAGTAGTCGGAATCTACGCGAAGCTCGGCAATCTTGATGAAGCTATTGAGAAGTGCAAAGAGATGGAGAGAAGTGGAATCAATAGAGATGTAGTAACCTACAATGCTCTTTTGTCCGGGTATGGCAAGCATGGCATGTATGATGAAGTTAGAAGACTATTTGAGGAGATGAAGGCTCGGAATATATATCCAAATACGCTAACTTACTCTACAATGATCGATATGTACACTAAAGGTGAAATGTTTCAGGAAGCGATGGATGTTTATAGAGAGTTCAAGATGGCAAGATTGGAGATTGATGTGGTCTTTTATAGTGCAATCATAGATACACTATGCAAAAATGGTTTAATGGAGTCTTCTATTATGTTGCTTATAGCAATGATGGAGAAAGGAATAAAGCCAAATGTGGTCACTTTCAACTCCATAATAGATGCATCTCAACAATCTCCAACTTTGGAATATGGAGTTAATGGATCTTCTGATGCCATTGACTATCCGATTGAAGAATCGTCTCCTATGCTTATTGATGGTGCTTTTCAGAATAAGCCGGAGGAGGACCGGATTATGAAGATGTTCGAGCAACTTGCTGCTGAAAAAGCTGGTCATATAAAGAAGGATAGAAGTGGACGACAAGACAAACACTGCATATTGTGGCTCTTCCAAAAAATGCATGAGCTGAACATTAAACCAAATGTTGTCACATTTTCAGCCATTTTGAATGCTTGCAGGTAAATACTTTGACAATATTTTTTGA
>Ga0315914_1010291_pt1 | contig 11682 bp, 7 predicted proteins | sample MpolenodulesMG_FD_203920 | JGI IMG/M metagenome (GOLD analysis project Ga0315914, IMG submission 203920) | Medicago polymorpha root nodule microbial communities from Los Angeles, California, United States - elongated nodules | ecosystem: Host-associated > Plants > Roots > Nodule | place: USA... | reverse complement strand
CTCTTCTTTTGGTAAACAAATCGAGTCCAATTAATCCATGCCATTTTCCTACCTGCAGGGGCTTTGAAAAAGGAAAGAAAGTAAATCGGAAGCGAGGACATGACAGACTTCAGATAAAACAATTGGCCACCAAAAGATAGGTATCTGTTATTCCAAGATGACAAACGAGCCACAATATGGTCGACAACAGGTTTCCAAAAGCTCAATTTTCGAGAATCCCCACCAATAGGTAAACCCAAATACACAAAAGGAAGCTTCCCTCTTTTACAATTCATAACTGAAGCCGCAGTCATCAGCTAAGAATCATAGATATTCACACTAGTCAACATGCTCTTGTGGAAGTTCACCTTCAACCTCGGCGTCTCCTCAAACAACAGAAGCACCGCCCGCATGGAATGGACATTCAGCCAACTCTTTTCACTAATGATTAAAGTATCATCAGCGAAATAAAGATGTGTCAGAGTCACCTCACCAACTCGGCCCACTGGGTACCCCTTAAACAAATCCTCCCCCATCATTTATTTCATTAGGACGTTGAAGCCTTCAGCTGCCAGCAGAAATAAAAAAGGGGAGAGAGGGTCCCCTTGACGAAGCCCCCTCTCGATTGGGAATTCCTCCGTTTGGCTGCCATTCACCAGAACCGCCGCCTTCGCAGTCCCAATACATTTTGATATCCATTTTCGCCAAAGAGTTGGAAAATTCATGTTTACCATCACCATGTCAAAATATGTTAGATCCACCGAATCGTATGCTTTTTCAAAATCGACTTTGAACATCATAAGTTCTCTATCCAAACGTCTTGCTTCATCTACAACTTCATTGGCGATCAAAATTCCATCTAAAATTTGTTTCCCTTTACTGAAAGCAGACTGAGAATCAAAAACCACACTCCTTATAACATTGCGCAGTCTGTTAGCTAAAACCTTCGCTAACATCTTATACAAGCAACCCACCAATGAAATAGGTATGTAATCATTCAGACATTGAAGATTGTTTACTTTCGGGATCAAGGCGATAAAAGTAGAGTTTACCCCTTTTGTCAATTTACCGTTTCGATGAAAATCCATCAAGAATTGCATAAAATCATCCTTTACCAGCTCCCAAATTTTTTTGATGAAATCGAAACTAATACCATCTGGTCCCGGACTCTTGAAACTGTCACAATCCCACACCGCTTGCTTAACCTCCTCAAGAGAAAAAGGTTTAGTTAAATTACCTGCCTCGCTAAAAGAAAGATTGCGAAAATGAAGAGCATCCACACTAGGCCGAACTGTTGCTATTCTTTTGAAATGAGAAGAAAAGTGATTGAATACCGCATCCCTAATATTTTGAACGCCTTCGACAATTTCACGATTAACAGACACCAAATTAATAGTATTTTGACGACGACGATTTGACATTACTCCATGAAATTTTTTTGTGTTTGCATCACCTTCCTGTAACCAGTTCATTCTGGACTTTTGTCAATTAATACTATTCTGCACCCGCGCCGAGGAGCGTAATTGAAAAGATAAATTATGAAGCTCCTCCGTCTCTTCCTCTAGTAACGCTTCTGTTTCCCCTTTCTCATCTAAAACAGCCATTCGGTTTTTGATCTCCACCATCTTGCCATTTAAATTTTGAGAATGTTGATAATGTCACTCCTTTAGCCTGTATGTTTAACTATTTTTTAATTAATAATTTAAATTCCTATTGTAATAGTGTTGTTGTATTTTAATGGGGTTTAATTTTTTTCAATTAATAACTTGAATAATATTATAATAATGGTAAAATAGTTTAAATTAATGGCAAATTCGAAATAAAAAATTCAGTTCAAAAAGAGGTATCTCTTTAAATATTGTTATTATAGATATTAACATCAAGATGGACACTAACATGTTTGTCTTTCCACTTTTCTATTGGATTTAAGTGTATGTTTATTTTATCATATTTGGTCATAATTTTCGGGATATACCACAACTGAATAAAGATTTAAATTATATAGTTCCTATTGTAGATTGTTGAAAACAGAGAATCACTTATTTTTGGAGTGCAGTTTTTCTTGTACACTTTGGCAACTTGTTCGAAATTGGCTAGGAGTTTATTTCGTGGATCCGTCTATTATTATGGATCATTTTTCTCAGGATATACAAAATTAAAGATTCTTTCATGTTATTGATTTGGTTTTCTACTTCTTGAGTGATTTGGAATGAAAGAAATGACACGATATTTCGTGGCAAAGAAAATTATCCTTTTCAGTTGTTGGAAAATATTAAACTTCTCTCATTTTGATGGTTTAAAGCTAAATTTATTATTTTTCCCTATTCATTTCATAGTTTGTGCCAAAGCCCTTTTTTATGTATGAGAATTGGCTAATGTTTTGTTGAACTTTTGATGTAACTTTTTGCTTTCTCCTCAGGCACACCTTGTGTTGGTAAGATAGTCGGTTGATAGTCATCTATCTCATTTTATCCTCTTCAAAAAAAATATAATTAGATTTAACTGATTTTTTTAGGTAATAATTTACGAGTTAAAATTTTAGCGATGCACCCAAAGCCACCAATAGATATTGATCGTTCTTTTGCTCACCATGGAGAGAAAGCTCGTCATCGTGAACCCCTCAGGTTTCAATATTTTGGTGAGGTTTGTCATTATCATTGTAGCTGGAACTATGAATGTTGCGACACTTGTGAATTCAGACACATAGAAAAACATCTATTTAATTTGACAAAGAACAATTTATTCTCATGAATTCATACTCATTTCAAAGAATAAAATTAAGTCTAATAATTGTCCAAACAAAAAAACTAAGCCTAATAAGCTAAGTTCAATTCAATTGTGATATGATCACAATTGAGCAAAGATGAAGCGAAAGGAGAGGCAATAGAACAATGATAAAGAACACTTCATGAATGAACAATGTAACTCAGCGTTGTTGATGAAGAATATTGATTGTTGTTTTTTCTATTAAAATAAAAGTAGCATACTGATTGTTGTTTTATTTTAATAGAAAAAACAACAATCAGCAAGACGATCCATGAATTGGGTTTTTTTATGAAGGAGTGTGTTTTTAGTTTCAATGTTTATTAAACTTTATATTTATGTCTATCCATTAAAGAATATATATGTGATGACTTTTATTTTAATTCTAATTTTTCCTTTTAAAAAATAAATAAATGGTCAAAGATACAACATTTTTAAATTTTTTGATAAAAAAATGTTCTCTTTGAACCAACAAGCTGGATCTAACGAATCAAACAGAGTTGCTCGTGAACTTTAAACAAGTCAACCTTAAGCTAAACGAAACTTCATTTCAAATTTAAGTCATGTTTCGAATTGAACGTATTTTTATCGAATCGATTCATTTGCGGTCATAATTGTGACCAAATACTATTTGTTGGTCACACAAAATTACTCCCTATATAATAAATGAACTTAATTTATCTTTGTCAATAGAATTTTTTGTTATCGAACACTTATCAAAAAGAAGCAATTCTATGTACCCTAATATAGCACCTAAAATATTAACACTTATTAAAGAATTAAGTAACTTTTTTTCTCCTAACAAAAAAACAAAATACTACTCCATAGTAGTATTTTGTTCTTTTGAAGAAGAAGGAAATGTTACCTAAATTTTCTCAAGAAAAGGATACAACAATGTTGAAAATTACGTAAGTACTTAATTTTCTTCAGTGATACCCTTGTGACTTACACGTAAAATCCTACCTTTGTTTTATAATGGATGATATCTTTCCGATATGGGAGTACAGTGCTTCGTATATAAACTTTTCTAATTCTAATCAATTCCGACAGATTTTCTTCTATATGCTCTATAGAGAGCTTAATTAATTTATGTTAACACAATATATAGTGCATATATATGGTACTATACTACTATATCATTTCTATTACATGGTACTATGAATGTAGTGTATATATGATCTAACCGTATCATGTCCAATATAGTCAAATATTAATTCCTTCTTCTTCACTCCACTCTAATTTCTCCATCTCCATTATAAAATCCTATCATTTTTTCAACCTCTCAAATCATTCAAAAGAAAAGAGCACCCGTTCATGCAATTAAAATAAACGTGTGTGCTCTTAACGTCAGAGTTGATGTCTCCTACGTATCTTGAAAAAACATTATACACATATATGCCAAAAGTGACCAGTGTATATGTGCACATTGTCAAAGGAGTTATGTAATATTGTAAACAAGTTGGATTAATATATAGACAACTCGAGTTAGTGGAGTTTTACAGTTTTTTTCTTTCATATAATATTATCTGAAATATGATATTTTAGTTTGAAAATGTGACTTTTTGTTGCAGTTCTCATAATCTGTCACAAATAATTTCGGAAGTGTTAATGTTGGTGGATAAACTCAAATAAATCAATCCAAACATGCCCTTAACATGGACAAGCATGCACAAAAACTGTTTTGTATACAAGTACTAAATGCTGAAAAAAAAAGTTTTGCCTCCAATACAAGGTTTATTCCTCATTAGCCAGTTTTCAATGTATCTAAACATGAATAGAAAATCAACAAAATTCGATATATTGATTAAAAACATAATAATCTTTGTACATTTGATGCAAGACCTCACAAAACATTAGGGATCTCTATATATGTAAGGACTGAAATTGCAATGTGCATACATAGAATAATTTTGAATTTACAACTCAACCAGATGCCTTAGGCTCATCAACTTAGCTAGCATATCACAAAAATCCAACCGCTACCTTGATATTCACAATTTGTTTCTCAACTACTTGAATATGGCATACCTTAAATTTTCATTAAATAGCTTGACAAGCTGGAAGCACGCATCTGCGAGAACCACATGCAATTTCTATACACTGTTAGGGGAGATGAAGAGGTCAGACATTTTATGGCTACATGGCATTAACATGAGCTCTTTGTGATGTCCAAGGAGGGTAATCTACACATACATAAATATCAGACACGTCAAAACCAACAAGAATTTGAGAAAATGGAAGTGGTTGAATGTAACCCACGTGTGTCGGCGCCATGTCTGTGTCAGACACCAACAAGTGTCAGACTCCGGACACATCTTCAATACGAAGTGTTTGTGCTACATAGATGGTAATTATAGATGGATAATTCTTTTCATAAAGAAACTCTGCATGCAATTTTCATAGCTTTGATCCATTTAAATCTACGATAATCAGCATGTTCTTAAAAGCTTTGGTCTCCACGACCTAAACCAATTACAATCTGGTTTTGGATCCATGATTCTCTTCTTGTTATTTATTTCAGTGTCCTGAGAATCATCGGCTGAGGCTACACTATTCAAGGGAGGTTGTTGATTAGTACTCACCGAAGACTCCACAATCCGATCAACCATTTCTAATACTTCACTCATCTTAGGGCGATTCTTTGGGTTTCTAACCAAGCATCTGTTAGCTACTATAGCAAGTTTTTGGGCTGACTTTAAGAGGTTTTTCCTCTCAAGTCTTGGATCCAAAATTATTTGAAACTTCTTCACATCTGAAAGGTATGGTCTTATCCATTCCAACAGCTGCTGCTCACCCTTTGGGCGATTTCGATCTAAAGGACGCCTGCCGGTAATGAGTTCATAGAGGAAAACACCGTAGCTCCATACATCAATCTTTGAAGTGAGACGTCCTGTTTGAATATATTCAGGAGCAGCATACCCCATTGTTCCTACAACCTGATGAATACATTATACACCAGCCATATGAACATTAATTGTGTGCTGATTCACTAGATTCCAGCTATAAATGGTTGATAACTATATTGGGGGTACTATGATGTATGTTTTGCCTATAGAAGTGTAATTTAACCATTAAATAAGACATTTTAAAATAACAGCAGTCAAACAAAATAGAGAAACATAGTTTGAGTATTCTTTTATGGCACGGTAAATGAATTCTTTTTTTAGAACATGATAGACTTAGTCTATGTTTAACGTACGTTCGGATGGAGGGTTTTGAAGGGCTAAGTCTATATTTGTGTATATATTTGATATGTTAAAAAGTTGAAAGAATAACAATAACATGATAGATGATCATATTCTTAGAAAAATAAGTTTCCCCTTCCAAAATCCTCCATTCAAACATACCCTTAGATTCAGGTTCCTATTCTCATACCAAATTACTCTCTTGCTTATCGCATCTTCATATATGTAAATAGTGGATTAATATATGAAATCAGAGATGAAAAGAAATGGCCATACCGCTGTTGAGACATGAGTTAACCCATCAGATGGTCCCAATCTTGCTAATCCAAAGTCAGACAGCTTTGCATTCCACTGCTCGTCCAGAAGGATATTTGAAGATTTGAAATCTCTGAAAATTATCTAAATACCCCCGACAAACAGTTAGTACAGCAATATCAAGCTGCACAGCATTTTATATCCAAATAAATTACTTTTAAAAAGTTCAATTCAGCTTCTCCTAGCTTCCTTTAGGGGTTGAGTTTCTACACAGCCTTTATATCCTTGAATAGGAAAGTTATGCTTATACCTGAAAATCCATTTCCTCGTGGAGGTATGTTAAGCCGCGAGCAGCATCCTGGGCTATTTTCAGTCTCCTACTCCACGGGAGAGGAGTTTCTGATCGCGGGGATAAATGGTGTTCCAAGCTTCTGTTGGGCATATATTCATATACCAAAAGCCGCTGGATTCCTCTTTCATCATCATCAGCACAATAGCCAACTAGTTTCACCAGATTGGGATGCTCGACAATACCAAGAACATTCACTTCAGTCACCCATTCCTTATGCCCCTATAAGCCGAAAGGAAAGAAATTAAAGTCTCGTTTGGATAAACAGTTTAATTAAGCGCTTATAGCGTAAGTGCTTACATATAACTGCCTATCTGTAAGCTATTTTATAGCAAAAGATAAAATAAAGTCAAACTGTTTTCATCTAAGCTATAAGCTATATTGGAGAGCTTATGAAAATAAGCGAAAAAAGGCTTATGGACACGTCATAATTTGTTTTCACAAGTTAACTCAAACAGTCTCACAAGTGCTTATATTAGTAGATAAGCTCAAATAAGTCAATCTAAATAAACCCTAAGTAACACACAGTCACACAGAGTGAAATGCAGTAGAAAAAGTACTCAAAGGTTATTCCTATCTGGTGTAGCAATTGTGCCATCATATTTTACAAAAGTCTTTCGAAGGTTGAGTAAGGTTTGCAAATTAAAATACAAAATTGAAGTGTGGTAAAGTCTCTACTTGAAGTAACCCGTGTTACAATTCAATTAGTATGTGTTTGGTTCTACGGTCATGGAAATAGATTTTAGTTAAAACTTAAAAGTGCGTTTAAGGTAAAATGATTTACGCTGAAATACATTCACATAAAAGTGAGTGTAACAATAAATTTGAGTGTGATAATTACACTTTGAGATAAAAGCTACAAATCCTAACTTCAAGTTAGAATTCAGTTAAATAGGCAATATCAATTCTAATTGAGAACTCACAAACATACAAAAATCAATTTTAAGTCTTCAAAGTCACTTTTGGCTCTCTCGAAAGTACATGCACTTAAGCTTTATAACATTACACTTATTAATTATTATAGCTTCCTTTATGATACTTAACCACAATAGAGTCGTATAACTAGACACTGCATGAGGGAATTTTGTCAATATTATACTTTAACAAGATACCTAATACCTATCAACAATACAGGAGCAAAAAACTCGTATAACTTTCAGTACGAAATATAAAGAGCAAAACCTTGCCTGAATTCCTCTTTTACCAAGTTGTTTAACTGCAATTTCAATTTTTTTAGCAGGATCATCTACACTCTTGATCAAACCCTTGTAGACACACCCGAATCCACCCTCACCAAGCATAACAGAGCGACCAAAATTTTTGGTGGCTGATTTCAGTTCAGATACAGTAAATACTCTCAGGTTGCTGGGTCTTTGGGATAAATTGGGAAATGCATTCCTCCTAAGGGAGTCGGAGCTGTTGTCGGAAGCATCCAGAGAATTCAATTCAGAACCAGTTCTTCTCATGTCACTCCCGCCATAAGTAGAGTTGTTTGATAGACCCGAGAGTGATTGCATTTGCAAGCCTTTAGCATCACCCTTCTTGTCTCCGTAGTAGATGTTGAATGGAAAACAATTCATTGCAACCTCACTCCAACTGCACTGCATTTCACACAATTGAAATAAAATTAAGCATAAAGTCGTCGAAAATCAACATGGCGTCTAAATTGAAGATTGTAGACTCGTAGATGACTAAGACTTTCCAAACACTAGACTAAGGACCTGCTTGGATTGATGTATTTGAGCTTATCTACTAGCATAATCACTTGTGAGGCTATTTAGGAGAGCTAATGAAAACAACTTATGAAATGTTTATAAGTTGTTTTCAGCTTATTTCCATAAGCTCTCTAAAATAGCTTATGAAAACAGTTTGATTTTCTTTTATCTTTTGATATAGAAATAGCTTATGCATATACACCTATGTGGTAGTAAGTGTTTATGCTATAAGTGCTTAATTAAGCTACTAATCCAAAACATGGCCTAATTCAAAGAGTAAAAACCAATTTGCATTAAGCAACCATATAATCAAACTTCAAATATAATAAAATTGCAATAAGGCTTTTGGTTGTTGCTGGTGTTATTGTATAATCAAAAATAATTTCAAATGGTTTTTCAATAGATCAAGAACCTGAACCCTAATTTAAGATAACCCCAAAACAGAAAATTCATTAACCTAATGAAATGTAAAATCTATCATACTATCCAAATTTGGCAACATCATGAACAAAACCAAACATACTCTAAATCTAGCAATTATCCATTTTTAAACTTATAAAAAAAATCATCACAAAATTGACATGCTTTAGGAAACAAGACTTAAAATAGCATGTACCTCTAAATTCAGAAAGAAAAAAAAAGCATCATTATATTTTCCCTTTTGGGATCAATTGCTTGCAAAAACTTGTTTGTTAATAAAGGGAAAGAAAATAAAGTACAGAATAAAGTTACCTGTAGTTAAAATAGTTGAGCTTCTTTGAGCTCAAAAAACAAATGAAAAATTCTCTAATTTTTTTGTTGTTGATGAATTTTTATCCTAAATGAGAAGAGAAGACTCAGCTTAACTGAAGTCTGAAGGCATTTCCTGAAAAAGGAGAAAGACTGACTCCACGTTACACAGGAAGAGAGCACACGGCAAGAGCAAGTCAGCTCAACTACCAAATCAGGGAAGAAAATGAAATAATTAATTTCATATTCTAAGATATTATTTTATAGCGAAACGAAATAACAAATAAGTTTCTGTGAGCTTAGTTTACTTATTCATCTTTAAGATGAATTTCTCTAGCGGCTTGACTACTTGGAAAAAAAAATCGAAGTTTAAACTCTGATCAATGCATCTGATTTAATAATTTCGATATTTTTAAAATTTACTAGACATTCTTAAGATATGATTATTATTCTATAAGAGAATGGAAAGTGGGTGTTGTAGTATGAAAGTGTCTTTGGATTTTGGAAAACCGAGTCGAATAAAACAGACACAGCCAGTTTTATGATTTTGTCGTTCTTGTGTTCTTAAGTGCCAACATCATCGAGGTGGCACAATAGCATTATGTCTTTTTTATTTATTATTGACATTTGACACTACGATGTTACTGGTGTAGTTGTTTTCTTTTTTGTTCTATTCTTTTTCTATGAAAATGATTGAAGTGAGGTTTAGGTAATGTAAAATTGTTTGAAACTTTTATTGGAAGTTTGCAACCGACATTGCCACCACATTTGAGTAAAGTTTTTGTTTGTGTTAGCTTTTTTAAAGAAAAAATAGGATAATTTGAAGTTGGACCGAATAGTAAAACCTAATTTCACCAAGTACTAATCATTTGATTGATAAAAGTTTAGGAATATTATATCGATCTGAGATGGTAGTGGACTGTTCTGCCTGGTTTAATCTGATTTACATAAACTTGTATGTTAAAAGATTTGAGTTGTCCCATCCGTAAAAAATAACAAGTGATATGAGTATGTTTTGCATTGGTTTGCAACTGAATAAGCTGATATGTGAACCATAACAAATAAATAAATAAATAAAATCACTTTTAAAGTTAAGAAAACTAAAAATATGGTGTTATAAGAATCTGATTGTAATTATCTAATTGTAGTGAACAAATTGTAGTTAATGTTTAAAAATACAAGTGACATGGATCAGATACAATGACGATTCTTTGTATTTAAACCGCGTAATCCATGAAGCAGAAAGTTCAATCACATATACTTAGATTTAAATGCACCATAAAGAATAAGAAAAATTAGTCCAAAACTCACGTGAATCACATACAAGTTAAACAATCTGGTCCTCAGACGTCAATCTATAAACCTAATCCATGTTAATTCAACAAAAAAGCATAAACAGAGAAATGAAAATTAAACTTTTTACATTTACATTGATATTTATTTATATTATTTGTCTATTAAGTGGATCTTACTATTAAAGCCAAGTGGATAATAGGAAAATGGAAAGTAGGAGGAAGCTTGGAAGGGAAATGAATACTTTGTATCAAAGGGAAGAAAAGTAATATGAACTTTCGCGGCATTTACCTCCAAATCCATTGACCAATTAGATGGTGGAAAATTTTGACATTTGATTTTTATTTAGAAAGGCCAAACAATTTTTGTTATTAAATAATCTCAAATAAAGTTACAAGTATATGACAACCATGGTCCCCCTCTATATCCTTCCCCCAAAAACAGATATACAACAAAAAAACCATCAACGTAAACCAGAATTTTAAACCACTAGAATACCACCAAAACATATCCATTTCTAAACTTGGCAGCACCAACAGGCTCGTTGACATGATCATATAAAGTTGTTGATCCTTTGATAAATTCTGCACATGTTGAAATTAAACAAAAAAGTTGCAAATGAGAGTTGCTTGATATCTACTTAATTCTACAAAATGGTTGCAATGATTTTTATTTTATTATTTTGTTTTTGAAGGAATCTCAAGTCAATGATGATAGAAACCGATACCAACATTCCAAAAATCACACCTTCACACCAAGTTCCGTAATAAATTACTTTGTGATGCATACTATGTACCAAGTTAATGCATCAGTGTCTTTAAAAAAGAGTTAATGTAGTAGTTAACTTTTTATCTAGAGGGAAGGGCTCGAGTTGGTATATCAGTTGTGGATTGGTATGGAGAACCATCCCATGTAGACTCTAATGTATATTGACTATTCAACATGTTCAGTTCAGCTTAATCGTTCAGGTCACACGAGCTCCGTCCTTCAGTATGTCTAGCTCAGCTTGACCATTCAGGCCATTCCTAACTCAGCTTGACCATTCAGTCATGCCTAGCTCAACTTCATCCTCAGTATGCCTAGCTCATCTTGACCATTCAGGTCATGCCTAGTTCAGTTCCACAATTCAGCAACCAGGCTCAATTCCACCCTGCAGTATGCATAGCTCGGCTTGATCGTTCAGGTCACTTGAGCTTCACCGTCAATGTGCTTAATTCGACTTGATTGTTCATGTATGAGCTCGACCTTCAACGTGACTAGCTCGTTCTCAAGTTATTGTCCAAGTAACAGTATGGTCCTCCTCTTGGAGGTATCTCATAACATGTCACATGTTCTGCACGGACAAATGACGTGAGTTGCATGTCCTAAATCCACGCGCCTTGTAGGGATAAGCACTGCAAAGGAAAAGTGATCA
>Ga0315914_1010290_pt1 | contig 11682 bp, 5 predicted proteins | sample MpolenodulesMG_FD_203920 | JGI IMG/M metagenome (GOLD analysis project Ga0315914, IMG submission 203920) | Medicago polymorpha root nodule microbial communities from Los Angeles, California, United States - elongated nodules | ecosystem: Host-associated > Plants > Roots > Nodule | place: USA... | reverse complement strand
TATGCTCAAGCACAACTGCAAGAGACTTCTATTCAAACAGAATTACAAAGAAATTTGTTTGAGGTTGAACACTTGATATACAATCAGTGGTGTTCACAATACAAATCAAATACAGACTCTTAAGACTTTAGAATTTCTAAGATATGAACTTTGATAAGAAATTCTAAGTGAACTTTTGATGTGAAACAATTTCAGCAGAGTTTTGGCACTTGTAAAATTGTTGTGTGAGTCTTGTATTAAAACTGCAGGTCTTCACTCCTTTATATAGAGGTGTGAAAGATACGTTGGAAATTGTCAACACGTCAAATAGAGTCGTTTTGAAACTTGATCAAATCACCAATGATATGTTGCCTGATTTGGTTATTGTCCTATGAAGGATCAATTTCAAACCCATTCCAAGTTTGTAGGAACACCGTTGCAGACACGGCTGTTGTTCTTGTACTAGCAGACATAAAAACAGAGTAGTGGAGGTAGTGGTTGTACACTTCGTACAAATGTCTTTTTTCAACGCTCTCAACTGAATAAGCATTCAATGCCTTCAAATCCATTTGAAATAGCCGTTGTTTTATTCTCCCAATCTTCTGCAACGATAGGCGTGATTCAATCATTATTTGAACAACATTTGAAGTTCTTCAGTCTTCCAGTTTCTGATGATCTTCAGAACCTCTGATGACGTCAGCTTCTAGTGAACTGCTTCTGAAGAGGTGCTTCTGATGACTTCAGCTTCTTCATAACCGCTTGGCTTCAGAACCTCTTTCTTCAAATGCTTCAAGCTTCCTTCTTGTTGATTCCATTGCTCTCATTTGTTCTATCAGAACCTATGCTTCAAAGAGACACTAAATTTTTGTCTATGGTCCTGTATACTTGAACAAATATTAGCATATCCAATTGACACTTTTAATACCTTGTTATCATCAAAACTCAGAGGGTAATTTTAAACACATTTTGTTCCAACACACTTAGGGTGTCACGTCAGCGTAGACCGAGTCAAAATTGGCATTGGGGGCCAAAACTGCCACATATGCAAAACTTAGGGGGTGGTTTTGTAGTTTTTTTTCTTAGAGGACAAAAATTGCAACTTTGGAAAAGTTAAGGGGCTAAAACTGCTATTAAGCCTAAAATTTAATCCCAACAACACGATTAAGTTGACCGTCCAAACTACTTTGTAAGTTGAAGATGTTTATAATAAGGGTTATGCTAAAAGTAGTAGGTTTAATTTGCATTGAAATCAATAATTTTTTTGACTTTTAAAAAGTTGAATTCACAACTTTTCACTATTTCCTAATACAATTTTTCTATTTTTGTTCTCTTAATCAATACCCTAATGATACTCTTTAACATTTATCTTATAATAATACTAGATTTTTTCATCAAACAAAAAACATGCACTAGTGTAAAATCTCTCAATCGTGGCTACGCCTTTGTGAACCCATGTTGAAGTCCAAGTCACCGTTTCTGGACACAATAAACGTTGTTATTTTCTTTATTTTTTGAATATTTCTCATTGTGATTACTACTACTTAATGAATATTTCTTCTTGTAAATAGAGCTGCAAGTCTGCAGCCTGCAAATTAGGTTTTCAACATATTGTTGTCAAATTCATATTGTGATTGCTACTTAACGGTGAAGTGTTAGATACAGTTCAAAAGTCTTGGTCTTCCCTTGTATTCATTTTCTGCTAGCTGTTCATACCCATCTTAAATCTACACTAAACATTTCTATGGATGCTAATGAATTAATGTTATTGTCAATTATCAAATCACTAATTGCAACCACAAAAACTCTTCTTGCTGGAGTGCTCCATACGGTTGAAGAAAACCACCCCTAGTACAAGAAAAGAGCATGCCAGGACTCAATGAGTAAACAACACTAATAAGACAAACTTATTGGGTTCTTGCCCATCTCATACGAAGGCTTAGTTATAGGTTATGTATGTTGGAATTAATTTATTAATTCATTAAAACAAAACATGTTTTATAAAGATTAAAACCATAATCATACTTTAAGGCGGAAAACATATGGACATATGTAAAAACCATAATAATTAGGTTTTAGTAATACATGTGTGAAGCTTTAATGGCAGTCTCTCAACAAAACACCAACGGTCTGAAAAAGAGAGATATGGTGATCTGAAAAACACAAGCAAGGTTAGTGGCGGCTCTTGTGATTCTTCCTCAACCGAAACTCATGACGCCATAGTCTGGTGTATTGGGACCATAGCCTTTTATAGTGTTATGACCAATTAAGTTTCTCATCATTCTGTTCGTATGTCATCCTTACATTCACTCATATTAAACTCATACTACTTCCGTCCCGAATTAACTGAGTCATTTGCTCATTTCACACATATTAAGAAAAATGTATAAATAAAGGAGAGAGAAAAGTGGTTTTAAGTGTTCTTGTTAAGTATTGGTGCAAAGTGGAATATATTGAATTAGGAAAGATGAAAGTAGTATTAATTAGAGTTATAAAGGGGGAAAAGTAATTAATATTGTATTGAAAATTGAAATGGCTCACTTATTTTGGGACATTTTTTTTTATAAATGGCTCAGTTAGTTATTATGGGACGGAGGGAGTATCAATTAATTAAATAATTAATTATCCAAATAGAAATCTAATTAGTCTTATTACTTTAATTTGACCACTAATCAATTAGGACTCATAATTGAGAGTTCAGATCTGCTCCATTTATGTAATTGTCCATTTACCCGGTTCTCTTCACCGATGAATGACACGTGTCAATTAAAAATTCAATGGCTTGGATTAAACACAATAATTTATGAGAGCCACAGAGAAACATATGTCATGGCTGACCCCAATCACCCAACGATTCCTCTTCTTCGTCTCACTCTGTCTCGCCATCGTATGGAGAGGAATATGTTCATATTAACGGCTGGGTTCTTAGAATTGTACTTGTCCACCATTATTCTTTACAGCGAAAGGTATTTGGATTACGGAAACAAAATCGCCATTGTTATTACTTATTACATTTATGGAGATGGGTTAATTTTATTTTTAATTGGACAAGGGGATCAGATGCTATGAAAACCAATTGAATTTTAATAATGGATGATAGAATTAGGATCGTGGGAGGGGCGATTCCTCTTAAAAAAAAGGTGATGCGAGTACAACGAGGGTTGCTCACAAAGTGTTTCTCTGTGGCTCTCGTAAATTGATGTTTTTGATCCAAGCCATTGAATTTTTAATTGACATGTGTCATTCATCGGTGAAGAGAACCGGGTAAATGGACAATTACATAAATGGAGCAGATTTGAACTCCATAATTGATAAATAGATAATAAAGTTATTATTATGATGTTTGTCCACGTAATGACATTGAAATTTAAAATATAATTAAATAATAAAATATTTCAATAATATCTCACTTGGACTACATTTCTAATTTAACTATTATAAACTAAGATCCCGTTTGAATTATCTTATTTTAGAGTTTATATAAAACAGCTTATGCAAATAAATAAGTTTTTATGTACTATTTATAAGTTTTTAAGGTAGTTTATGAAAAACTCGTTTATGAAGATACAATTTTTGTTAGTGGGAGTTTATAAATTAAAATAAAAGCTTATTTATTTACATAAGCTATTTTTCATAAGCTCAAAATAAGCTCAAATCAAACGGGGCCTAAATTGTGTAAATATAGAATACTAAATGCTAAATTTTTGAGCAAGTCATCTAATAAACGAAATTATATTGCCTTAACAAGATTATATATTTGCATAATGTGCTCATAATATTTTCTTTGCCTAAATAATCTTAATAAAATGCTCACTTTCCAATACGAGCTTGTTTTTCGCTTTTATGTTTAAAGAGTTAAATATATTTTTGGACCCTATAAATATGTCAACTTTTCGTTTTAGTTATTCTAAAAAATTTCTTCAACTTTTAGTACCTCAAAAATTTTCCATCTTCAATTTTGGTCCCTCCTTTAAAGTAAACTCATATGTAGAATTCATATTTTTGAATAAAAGTTTGCAGAAAAATTCATAATATTATAAGAATCTCATAAAAAAAATTAGAATTTTTTACAATAACATGAATTTAATATGAATTTTTATATTTTTTACGGTTAAAAATTCAAATTTAATTTGTGTTTTGTTAAAAAATTCTAATTTTTTCGGGAATTTTTTTTTACAATATTCTACATATTTCTGCACAATTTAATTAAAAAATACACAAAATTACTTTAAAATAGGGACCAAAATTAGTGATTGCAAATTTTATAGGGACTAAAAGTTGAAGGAAAATTTTAGAGAGACTAAAATGAAAAGTTGATATATTTACAAGGATCAAAAACATATTTAACCCTTGTTTAAAAGCACTTTAATTTAAGCAAATAAAATTTGGCAAAATTTTGTGATCTTAAATAACACACTAATATCTCTAAAATTTTAGCTTTATGATCACACAACCTATATATTAGGTACATACTCACTTATTTCAAACATGGTTCCCAATTAAGATGTTGAATATATTAGCGAAAGAGAACAAAAATATTGAAATATATTCACTAAAATACCTAATGCACCATTAACATCAAACCTTCAAACAATAACATCAATTGCTAGTGGTATTTCATTTCAATGATCAAACAATGACAATTAAAAAATATATTCTTATAATTATAACATGTTTATCATCATAGGTGTGAATGTAAACTGTTAAATACTTGAATGAGTTTACCCCTCACAGGACATTATTAGACATGTAAAAAAAATTAATTAGAGAAATGCACACTTTATCTTTATTCATAAATTAAAAGACTAAAATAAGATATCAAGCACACCGTTAATCCACGTATTTTGATTGCCAAGAATTAACTGTAAATTGTATTCTCGACGTAATGATCAAACACTAATAATAAGTCGTGTCATATAATTAGTGCATTTTGACATCTTCATTACCTACATGAAAAATTTTAAAAATTATCACATATTTAGCATCACAAATTGTATATCAAAATACCAAAACAAGATACCAAGCACATGATTGATCCAGAATCCATTAACCGTAAATGATGGGTGTCTTTTTTTTTTTTTAACAAAAATAATTGGTGTCTTTTGATATCTTCATTGCCCACATAAAAAAAAACTTAGGCAAATCAGATAGGGTGCCTTTTTGACATCTAATTATCCATATGAACACCTTAATAATTACAACAAATTAGGAGGTATGTAATTATCTAACCAAACTGTGTTTTCTTTTTGGCCACCAAAACAGAACAATTGCATATATATCTTTTATACTTTCAACTAATCAAATCTACGAGATTGCTTTCTTCTGATTTAGTGAATATTTTTCAGTGTGATTACTTCTTAATGAATACTTCTTATTGTAAATGGAGCTGTAACCTGCAAATTAGGTTTTCAACATATTGTTCTCAAATTCATATTGTGATTGCAACTTAACGATAAAGTGTTACATACGGTTCAAAAGTCTAGGTCTTCCCTTGTATTCATTTTATGCTAGCTGTCCATACCCATCTTATTCGATGAGTAAGCAACACTAATAACACAAACTTACTCGGTTCTTTCCCATCTCATAAGAAGGCTTAGTTATGGGTTAGGTTTCCTATATAAATAGAGGGTAATCAATTGGTACTACCAAAATCATCAAGTGAAAAAGAGAGACCATTGAGAAGAGAGTATAAGTGTGTGAAGCTCTAAACGGGGTCCTTTTTCATTTTACTGCCTTATTTTAACTTTCACTTGTTCTTGTTCTTGTTGTTTACTCATTTTACTTCCTACACTTTCTCACTATGCAACCTTCATGACAAGTCTGTCTTGTTACAATTCAAAAACTCATTTTCTGTCAATAATTCATCTCAACCCGATATTGAGTCTAGGTGTTCCTCTTTTTCTTTCAAGATAGAATCTTGGAAAAATAGTACTGATTGTTGCAAGTGGGATGGTGTCAAGTGCGACACCATGTCAGGTTACGTGATTGATCTGGACCTTAGTTGCAACAATCTCAAAGGTGAATTACATCCCAATAGCACTGTCTTTCAGCTTAGACACCTTGAACAACTCAACCTAGCTTTTAATGACTTTTTTGGGTCGTCAGTGCATGTTGGTATTGGTGATTTAGTGAGTCTCACACATCTAAATCTATCAAACACCGACATTATTGGCAATATTCCCTCCACAATCTCTCATTTGTCAAAACTAGAATCACTTGATCTTAATAGTTATAGGCAAGTGGGATTGGAACTCAATTCATTCACATGGAAGAAACTCATCCATAATGCTACTAATTTAGAGGAGATTTATCTAGATAGTGTGAATATGTCTTCAATCAAAGGGAGCTCTTTGTCCATGTTTAATAATTTGTCATCCTCTTTAGTCACTCTTAGTCTTGCATTCACCGGGTTGCAAGGAAATTTGTCAACTGACATCTTCTCTTTGCCTAATCTTCAAGGACTAGAATTGTCATCTAATCAAAACCTTGGTGGTCAATTTCCAAAGTCTAACTGGAGCACTCCTCTAAGGCATTTGGGCCTCTCTTCCTCTGCATTTTCAGGTGAAATTCCCTATTCCATAGGTCAGTTGAAGTCTCTTACTCAATTAGTCCTTTCATCGTGCAGTTTTGATGGGATGGTTCCTCTATCTTTGTGGAACCTCACCCAACTTAAATATTTGGACCTTTCACAAAATAAACTTAACGGTGAGATCCCGTCATTACTTTCAAACCTCGCACACCTCACTTCATGTGATCTTCGAGGTAATAGCTTTAGTGGTAAGATCCCAAATATTTATGGAAATTTAACCAAATTAGAATTTTTAGATTTATCATATAATAAACTAGAAAGTCAAGTTCCATCACCACTTTTTCATCTATCCCATCTTTCTAATTTAGATTTATCATCTAATAAACTACTTGGCCCAATTCCAATTGAAATCACAAAACACTCAAAGTTGAGCTATGTGGGTTTAGGTTATAACATGTTAAATGGAACAATTCCACATTGGTGTTATTATTTGTCTTCCTTGTTATTCTTGCACCTCGGTTACAACCGCCTCACAGGGTCCATTGGTGAGTTCTCAACATATTCTTTGCAATATTTGGTTCTCTCCAAGAACAACCTACATGGTCATTTTCCGAATTCAATATTTGAACTCCAAAATCTTAACCACTTACATTTGTCATCAACAAACTTGAGTGGTGTTGTGGAATTTCACCAATTTTCAAAATTAAAAAAACTAACTTTCCTCAATCTTTCACACAATAGTTTTGTTTCTATCAACATTGACAGCAGTGCTGACTCCATGTCACCTTACCTTTACTCACTAGATTTATCTTCTACTAATATTAATAGTTTTCCTAAATTCCTAGCACGGCTACCAAATTTGAAAACATTAGATATCTCCTATAACAACATTCATGGGAAAATTCCCAAATGGTTTCATAAGAAGCTCTTGAACTCGTGGGAAAACATTCAATACATTGATCTTAGTTTCAACAAGTTGCAAGGAGATCTTCCAATTCCTCCCTCTGGCCTTCAATACTTTTTACTCTCAAATAACAACTTCACGGGAGACATTTCTTCAACATTCTGCAATCCAAGCTCCTTGAAGGTACTCAATTTGGCAGTCAACAAATTAAAAGGAATGATCCCAAAATGTTTGGGAACACTTCCTTCACTTTCGGTATTGGATTTACAAATGAACAACCTCTATGGAAGCATGCCTAGAACTTTTTCTAAGGAAAATTCATTTGCGACTATAAAGTTAAATGGCAACAAACTTGAAGGACCATTACCAGAGTCTTTGATTCTCTGCACAAAACTTGAAGTTTTGGACCTTGGAGACAACAACATAGAGGATACTTTTCCCAATTGGCTAGAAATTCTACAAGAGTTACAGGTATTGAGTTTAAGATCAAATAAACTTCATGGTACAATCACCTGCTCTAGCACCAAACATTCATTTCCCAAGTTGAGAATTTTCGATGTCTCTAACAACAATTTTAGTGGTCCCTTCCCAACATCATGTATTAAGAACTTTCAAGGAATGAGGAATTTGAATGACAACCAAATTGGTTTGCACTACATGGGTAATTCCGATTACTATAATGATTCTGTGGTGGTCACAATGAAAGGTCTTTCTATGGAGTTAACAAAGATATTGGTTACTTTCACAACTATTGATTTATCAAATAACATGTTTGAAGGTGAAATTCCAAAAGTCATTGGAGAATTAAATTCCCTCAAAGGTCTTAACCTTTCAAACAATGGAATTGCAGGTAATATTCCACAATCTTTGAGTTATTTGAAAAATTTGGAATGGTTGGACCTCTCAAGGAACCAGTTGAGGGGTGAGATTCCTATGGCTTTGACAAATCTGAATTTTCTCTCTTTCTTGAACCTTTCACAAAACCACCTTGAGGGAATTATACCTACAGGTAAACAATTTGATACATTTGGAAATGATTCCTATGAAGGGAATGCAATGTTATGTGGATTCCCATTGTCAAAATCATGCAAAAATGAAGATTGGCCACCACATTCAACATCTGAAGATGAAAAGGAATCAGGATTTGGATGGAAAGCGGTGGTAATAGGATATGGATGTGGGGCAATATTTGGGATTCTCTTGGGATGTCAAGTGTTCTTAACTGGGAAACCCCGATGGCTTGCAAGATTTGTTGAACATATGTTTAACATAAGACTGAAGAGAAGAAACAACAGAGCCAATGCAAATCGCAGAAGAATGAATTAATTTGATGCGGTTCTTTTTTAATATAGTTCCCGTTGTTTTTAATTATTTGAACTTTGTTTGAGTAATCTAGTATTATATCTTGTAATATCATAATGTTGTCTATTTCCAACTGTTATACAAATAAGACAATTTGTGTTCATTTGCTTTCATGTTATTTTCAAGATTTTACTAAAATTATGTTATTTATACGGGACTCCGACTAGTCTCGAATATAAGAAAATATTTATTTTCCAGGTTCATTTAACAAAAGATGTATCTGATTTATATTATAGACCAAATACATCATCTATTGAATGAACTTTAAAATTTAATTTTTTCTTATACATGAGACCGGAGGAATACATGATTATAGACCAAAAGATTTTATTGCTTAATATTTGAACCTTCTCATCCAATTGTCCTCGGGATAAATGATTTTTGGATGACTTTTTCATTTCAAATTTTATCTTCTATTATATTTACAATTTTATCCATTTTACTTTATTATTAAGTTATTAATTAAAAAATTAGTCAAATCTCATTAAAAGACACTCTCACTTAATATATACTTTCCTATTATTCAAAATATATTAGAAAGTATTTCACTCCCCACCCCTAAGAAGCTTGGATTACTTTCTTCTCTATTCTTTATGTAAAAATCTATATTTTACCCCTTTAGTATTTTTTTATTTTTAATAATCTAACACACAAACAAATTATCTAACATATTTCGAAGAAAAATAATATTACAGGTCCATTTATAAATAAAAATGTATCCACACATTTGTACTAAGGTTTATTAGTTATTACACAAGTTTTAATGACTTTCGGCAAATTATTAATGACTTCAAGAATATAGTCTTTCAAAACATGCTTGTTTTCGATATATAACAAGAGTACCAGTATCTTGTAATGGCAACGACGATGACAATTTTCCTCATGGACGCCATTCGCACAAAAAGTTGGTAACTCTGTGTCTATGCAACTGTCTTCTTTAAAAAAAAAATTAAAAAAAAACCTCTATGCAATTGTACTTTGCTAGAGAAATAATGAAGCTGAGCATGGACGCCACTAGGTAAAACAAATATATTTCACACCCTTTTGGAGACAACATTTAGGCCTTGAGATAATAATGAAGCTATCCTACATGCATGACATGTGCTCAAGCTTTGCTAATTGCTATACACTTGGAGGAAACAAAATAACAATATGACAAGCTTTGCATGCAACTATGGTAGTGTATTTTCCTATATAATGGGAACCTTGTAACACTTACATCTACACTTCACAAAGCTTGCTCCTTACATAGTCTTCGGTAGAGGTGTTTATTTTTTCAATTGCGATTTTGTGCGTTTCGGTAGAGGTGTTTATAAAGTTCAAACTTTGCACATCCTCTATATGTATTTTTATAGAGGTGTTTATAAAGTTTCGTAAAATTCCGAATAAGTTTCAATTTATTTTGATTTTTCGACCTAAACGCGTAAAATCACAACTGTAACTGCACTGAAGTGCAGCATAGCCAGCAGTAGTTAACTGCTGCCGGATATGCCAGCGGTAGTTAACTACCGTTGGGGGTAATTTGGTCATTTACTTGTGTTTTTATGAAGTTATTGATGTCAGAAAAGCATTTTTCCGACTTTTGTTTACAAAGTAATTTGAACCAAACCACATGTTTTTTTTATCTTGTTGATCGGATCAATTTATCCTCAAAATTAGAGCAAACCGTGTTGCAAACACCCCCAACATATCGCTATTATGATAAAAAAATAAATCTATTAAAAACACAATAATCGAAAGGAAAAAAAATTGTTGTCGCAACGAATTATACAAGTAATTATCTTTTTTAATGTTATCATAGTAGTTAAATATAATTTTTTTAGTGACATTCTAGTTTTCAATTTATTTTAAAAATCAAATGATGCATTTGAAGCTATTAAACAAAAGAAAAAGCAAGAGAAATATAAATTGGTGTTTTTGAAAATGGTAAGCGTAAGAATACTATGACATAAAAAATAAAATTACAAGATTTGAAGGAAGACAAAAAATTATTTCAACTTAACTATTAAAGTTATTCTTATGATGGTAGGTTGGAAAGAATGTATGATATGCTAGAATTGGAAGTCATTGTGATATATCACAAAAGTATTTCATCATCGTCGTCTTGGAATACAAAACGATAACTATAAGATCAGTGAAATTAGAAAAGAAAAAACAAGTATTGGGTTCATCAAAATAACTAATTCACTACTCATGAAATATTCTAACATAAGGTGAGTTCTTTTGCTAGCACAAGAACTCATTGTCGCTACAAAGCGTTTTTGTACCCTCTTGAGTCTGATACTCATAGAATCAAAGATATCTTCCAATAGTAACGCATTTCTGTTTAATGCACTTAATAGCAAAAAGCAAGGAATAGTTTGATGGACAATCAATTTCTGATTGACACGCAATATATGCTGTAATGGAAAAAGACAATAAAACAATATTAATAAAACATGATTTAAGATTGTGTACAATCTACGATAAAGAATGAATTTTTAGATGGATAAACAAAATGTCTTACCACCAGCTTTCGTTGCGACAGGAAATAAGGAAAGCAATAAGATTATAGCATAAACAAACTTGATAATTTCTGCCATTTTCCCCCTATTTGCATGTAAAAAAATAGAATATGATTTGATATCTTTATAGGGTATAAAGTTTACGTTCTCCTAAAAATAATTAAATAGTTTGTATCACTTACAAAGTTATAAAAACCATTTTATAAAATTAAAATTACTATTAAATGTCTTTTAAGTATAAAAATAATTAAATATGTTGTGTTTGTCCCTTTTAACACACTTAGCAAGTAACACAACATATTTGTCAATCATAAGAATTGATTTTCTTTTAACTACCTTTTCAATACATTTTATAACCTTTCATGATAGTAAAGAGGAAAAAAATGGACCATATATAGTAATTTGTT
>Ga0315914_1010286_pt1 | contig 11686 bp, 3 predicted proteins | sample MpolenodulesMG_FD_203920 | JGI IMG/M metagenome (GOLD analysis project Ga0315914, IMG submission 203920) | Medicago polymorpha root nodule microbial communities from Los Angeles, California, United States - elongated nodules | ecosystem: Host-associated > Plants > Roots > Nodule | place: USA... | reverse complement strand
AAAGTTGTTGAAATAAGAGTTAATTTTCCGCTGCGATGTAATTGAATTTTGAGAAAGTTGTTTTAATAAATAGTAACTTTACTCTATTTGTACTTCAATGTAGTGTGACATTCTGTTTTACATTGAATACTCTGATTTATATGTATTATTTACATTGTTGGGAAAACGGGGTGTTACAGTTATCACGTCAGTCTTACACACTGAAGGTCTCCAGTTTCGATCCTGGGCAGCAACAATTTAGTTCTTTTCGTGCGATACATGTCCTGGCTTTGCAGGAAAAAATTATAAACATTATATTATATTATTATAATTATTCTTATTTTTATATATACAAGCTAGAAAAAAAATTTAGTTAACTTTTTTTTTCGAACAAAAAATTTGGTTAATTTTTGTTTTGGTAAAAAAAATTGGTTAATTATTAGTGACAAACAATATATAAAATGTGTATTCCAACTACACTCTTCAGTGATTTATTTGTAGAAAATAACATGGATATATTATAACTATTCTTATTTTTGTTTAGAATACATGAAAAGAAAATGAAACTCAGTTTATTTTGTATAATGAAACTTAGTTAATTGATTAATGACAAATAATTATTTTGCGTATAAATTATATTTTCATTGATACTCTTTAATGACTCATTTGTCGAAATTAACGTGAAAATAATGGAATTACGTATTAAAAAAAATGAAGTTGACAAACGACAACTTATTAACTTTTAGAATGAATGTCTCCAAAAAAAACTTTTAGAATGAATGAAAATTTGTAATAGTTTCCGTGTTTTTGTACACAACGATTTAAAAAAAATAAAATACATGTAAAAAATGTAGATGTGGTTAGAAGAGTAATTTTGGTAGTTACTTCTTCTCTAAAGTCTATAGTAATAGAAAAATATCCACGATTTGTTTAGCAAACGGTGTTCAAAATCTGGCACAATAGTTTGGTTATCCTTGAAGGTCATGAAAGACAACACAAGCAAATTTTACTCGTTCACCCTGTAATCATATAAAATTACAATTGCTCCACACAAGTCAGAGACTTCCTTGCCTCACACAAGAGGACTTCTACAATTATAGTTTTACAAAAGAGTATGTATATGTTTACACTTTAAAACTTATAGAGTGGTAAACTAACTTAAAGTTCCAGAAACTTCTAACACTAAGAAATATTAAGATACCAAGTTTGTAAGAATTTTCTAATTGTTTGTGCGCTTTTGAATTTGATAGAGTTTTGACACTTGTAAAATATTTGTAGTATCTTATTTTCTTCAAACTTCTGAGGTCCTTCTATAGGAGAGAAATGAGAAAGCTGTTGTTTGAAGATCGTTAACTCATCAAATTTGTCTTTAAGAAGCTTTGATCATATTTGAATTTTTTCCCTCAAATGGATAATATCAATGAATAGTACTAGATGAGTCCTTTGCTTCATAGAGAATGATTTGTTACATTCTTTTTTCCACTGAAGTTGTTTGTTTGGTTGTTTCTACACATGGTTAGAAGACGACAAACAGTACTATCAGAACTTGAAAGCGACGTTCCATCAGAAGAAGACAAAACGGGTCATAGTCACTTAGAATGTTGTCGCATCCTTCAGAACATGCTTCCTTCAGAGACCGAGTCCATCAGAGCTTGTTCTTATCAAAGTCTTCACTACAACTTCTTATCAGAGCTTTGACTTTATGTTGACCATTCTTCAAATCATCTTCTATGTCTTCAGAAGTTTCCATTATTTCTTTTGAGTACCATAATGCTTTTCATTGTCCTCAGAACTTGATGCATCAGAACCAAAAACTTAACTTTAAAATCATAATTTAATCATATGATCTTATATACTTGAGCACACATTAAAGTATTAAATTGTTCTTTTATACATTATTATCCTCAAAACATTAAAGACATTGTTATAAAACTCCCTATGTTCAACAATCCTATTAAAAAACTAATGATGATATGATCAAATAGAGATCATAAATGAAGACAGCGCTCACAACATAGCTTTTGAAATTCTTAAACTAACTTATTGTTGGAGCATAACTTGTTATTGGACCAATCACATGTGTTACATCCTGTGTAATTCTTTACTTTCTGTATGTATGTATGTATATACCCATAGTGGAAAATTAATTAGATCCACATCAATGAATTGTTCCGTCACCAATCACCAAACCCAATTAGTAATTAAGAATGAATAGTTTGGTTCTGAAACCAAATCCTTTTGATGGTCAATTAGTTGGATAGAGGATTAGGAAAGTGGAACAATTAATCGGTTGAATGGAAATTTGTTAGACACTAGTAACACAAATAGAAGTGATAGCAAGCCAATGCCCAATTTTTTGGTCATGGACTAGTTTACAAAGTAGGGACAATAAGCCACATAGTAAACCAACTTATATGGATTTTGAGGCGTTTTGTCTTTATCTCCAAACCATGAGCCTAGGTAGGCTGCTCCAATAAATAGATATACCTTGTTGAAACAAAAGGGATAACAGCCACACAATGCATGCATGCTTCACTTAAATTGAGTTTCCCACACAAGTACAACTAGAAGAAAAATACTCCCAAGCTATTCAACTACTGCCAAGTGTCGAGGTTTGGAAGTCACAAAAAAAACCACGTAACAATTTGTTTGTGTGGTCAAGAGATAAAATATGATAAATTATTATAGGTTCAAATATGCAAATGATTTTTGCAAATATTAAACGTTTTAATTTTAATACCTATAAAAATGTATATATATTTTTATTTCAATCCTTGCAAATATAGATTTTTGTTTTGTTTTGATCCTTAGTGTTTTATTCTAGTCTATGTAAAATCTATTCATATTAAAATTGATTTCTATAATATTAATTCCTAGGGTTAATTAAGTTTGTAGTCCCTATAAATATTCACAGTTTTGTTTTTAGTCCTTACAAAATAAAATCACACTTTTTAGTCCCTATAAAATTTTCCATCAGCATTTTTAGTCCCTATAAAATTTTCCATCAGCACTTTTAGTCCCTGTCAAAAATTTCCATCAACAGTTTTGGGCCCTAAAATGCTTAAGGAAAATGTCACAGGGACCAAAAAGTGTGATTTTATTTTATAGGGACTAAAAACAAAACTGTGAATATTTATAGGGACTAAAAACTTAAATAACCCTAATTCCTATAATATCATATCGTTATTTATTTTATCTAAACTATATAATAGAATTAGGCATGTCAATGGAGCAAGGTGTGGACATGTTTTACCTTCCCATTCTTCATCCTTGATTTCTATATACTTATTTGTTATCCTACCCATACTCAACGGGGATGAGAAATTGAATCTCATCTTTATCTCTGATGGGTTTGGGTATCCCTACCTCATCCTCGTATGTGCGGTGATTATTATTTTTAAATGAAAAATGAAATTTTTTCAGCCCCAAGAGCGAGCTGCGATATTAATCTATGAGAGTAAAATCAACTGAGAAGAGATATCGGGATCAATGTCTATGGTGATGGGGATGAGAGAGAGAGAGAGAGAGAGAGAGAGAGATGATGAAGATTGATGGCTATGGTGGGTGAAGGAGAAGATAGAGAATTGAATTGAGTGTAGATACACTTAGAGTGCGTGAGTGAAAAGTTTAGGGTTTGAGTTTCTATTTTTATATAAATGGAGTAATAAAGAGGTATAAAGTAATTTCCTACATTCGGGATGGGTTTGTGTATGGATACCTATATCCCCATGACCTGTCTAGTACCTGTATTTTAAAATCGGAGAAAATTTAAACTCATATCTAAACCTAGTCAAAGTGGAGAAAATTTGTCAAATCGAGGTGGGTTTGGACAGGGTAACCGAGGGTAAGAGTTTTGTTATCATATCTAAATAGAATAAATTTAATATAATATGTCATATATTGTTTAAAAGAAAGTTATATATTGTTAACTTATTAAAAACACGTCATACAAATAATCTTAATTAACGTTATCACCCATTAAAATATATAGACTCAAAATACTCTTTATTTTTATTATGGCTAAAGAATATGGGCATCTCAGCTTTCCAGGCTTTGTTTCTCCGTGACTGGTGGCAATTGAGTAAGTAAACAATGTCCATTTGGAGCACGCAAAGTAGCAAACTCAAAACCAAATTAGTACACAATGTGTAGAAAATAATTCCGGGTTGAATTCATCTTTGACAAAAGATACAAACTTGTGGTAAGAATGGGACAACAAAAACACTCTCTATATGTTAGGGACGTGAGTTCAACCTTTAAATAAGTCATTTAAAATAAGTGATCAATAGTTTGGTCTTGAGTCATACACATTAAATAAAATTCATCTTTTATGAGGTAAAATCCCTTAATACACTTGAAATCTTAATTAGAATGTATTCAGATTTTTTTAATGGTAATATTAACATGTTGATTGTTATGTTGGTATTTTTTTTTGTTTGTCAGAATTTCAACCTTGTATCTTTGTCTTTAACTCTTTTAATTCCTTAGATCAACCAAGTGAGCTATCCACCACTGAGATCCAGCACAAATAAATTATGTGTGAGTGTTGTATATGTAACTCTTTTTTTGTTTTTTGAATGGCAAATATGTATTATATATATAAATGAGAAATCTCCTATAAGAGCATAGGCATATAGAAAAGTTGAGTATAATAAGTACTCAAGTCAAGCAATGTATGTAACTCTTTAATTTTATTGTTATTTCACAAAAAGTTCAAAAAGTTAATGACATTATATTTTTTTTTTAAAAGAAGTTAATGGCATTATTGTTGATATATAATAGAAGAAATACAGACAAAAAAAAAAGCATAATAGAAGAAATTAATGTTCAATTAAATACGTACAGATAGACTATGAAGATAGTTGAGTGACCAGAAATTAGGATAGGCCTAACAACGCAAGCAAAGCAACAATTCATTATTATGGTATTGTATTATGATTAAGTTACTTTTGGAGTATGATAAGAATATTATATAGAATATTAATTATATAAAGTAGAATACGTAATGGGAGGTTACACGACATGGAGGGAACTTCTCAACCTACATGTGCTAATGTCAATGAGTGATCACTTCTTATCTCTCCCAATATTTCTTATGCATTCGGACACCTCACGCAATGTATGTGTCCACATGCTTAGCTTACCAGCATTCACCAAAACGTGCACATAACTAACTTTGTATAACTCACTATTTATGAATCACTACTACCACATCCATACACGATGTTGATACTGACATGTCGACACTGATAATATGTTGAAAAATGAATTAATTGTATGTAATCACGTGCATTGGTGTTCAAAACTAATCCGTGTCTGACATTAGATATACATTCGATCAGAAGTGTTGGTGTTACAAATTCTTTTAAGTGACTTAACCCCCCTTTATCTTACATATTGACAAAAATGCCATTGTCTTTAGTTAAGACAAAATAATACCATTTTTGTATAGTTATTCTCATTTTGTTATTTTTCATGGAAGAGAAAATTACGGAAATGTTTTCATGTGTGATGTCTTTATCTCATCTTCAATCTGTGAACAACATAAATAAGGATGAAGCTAATAACTAGAAACTAGAAAGTGAGATAAAGAGTATGGTTGATGGGTCCAATGCAAATAGTGGACCATAGTAAAGCTTCTATAAATAATCAAATGTTTGTGGTCTGCAAGTCAGCAGTATCTTTCTTGGGAGCATCAATTTTGTATGGGCTTCGAACTTCCACTAATAGATAATCCCAAAGCTGCATATATATGATGTCATTATTCCATTTTTTTTATAGTTTCTTTACAAAATGTCAATAAATCAAATTTGACAACTAAAATTAGAGATAAAAAAAAACAAATTATTGTCTAAATTATTCATCATTAAATTTATTGACAAAATTAGAAATAAACCTGATAACTTTCCTTTAAATTTCTTCCCTAATTTAGTTTTATTTTTACTAGTGACAACATTTGGTTAATTAGGTGCAACTGATCGATGAACTAATTAAAGTTTAACTTAAAATAAACAACTACATATAAGAATGGATGGTAGTGGAGTGGACCAGAAAATATAGTACTTGTACATATCTTTTTAGTGGATTATAACGAATAGTTAGGGATACATAATAAGCCAGTGGTATTTTAAAATAATAATTCGGTGTGCAAATTGCTAATGAGTAATGACATAGTGACATTTTCCAAATTAAGTATATTGTTTATTTTTTTTAAAAAGTAAACGCTATTTTTAAAAAATAAATTGGTGAAAATTAAACACTAACAGCTAATCCTTTATTCTGAAGAATAAATAATAATATATGTGAGTGTGGTAGTAGAGTAGAATGAGTGAGAAACTGAGAAAGATAGAGAGTGAAAGGGAAGGAGATCTTTTCAAAAACTTTATTAAAATAATTATGATAAATTAGAAAGCCACACAATGGATGCGTATTCATATTCCTATGACTTTAATTTGGTTGTGGTAGTGGTGCAACCAAACCCTAATCCATGCCACCACACCTCATCCATTACTTCAATCTCACACAAAAGAAACACCCAAACCAAAACTAAGATATATAACAAACAAAACCAAAATAAGTTAAATAAAAAATAAATAAATAAATAAAGATACTTCATGATATATGACTCACTTTTCGTGAATGAAAGGCAACACTAACCAAGTAACCACTTACTTACTCAAAGTATACCAAAATTTCAACAAGTAGAGATCATTCAGATAGAAAAATAAATTTATTCATAAACCCTGAAAATATAATCCTTTGAATTAATAATTTGGAATAATTGTAAATTAAAATGAAGCTAACAATAATAATTCACAATGATCATTATTGATCAAATTAAATAAAAATATAAACCCCTCCTCTTCATCCCACGCTGGCCTAATAATGGCAACCCACCAACGCCGGAAACTGAAACGTCGAATCGCGGAGATCTTCCTCCGGTGCCGGAAGGTTAAGGTCCAATTCTAGAACATTCCTAGACCTGACATGAACATCTTCAAAACCTGTAACAACACCAACGTTGTTGTTTTTGTTGTTATTGTTGTTATTGATACAAGCTCTATGTCTCCTCATGTGACCACCCAATGCTTGACCTGATGTGAATTCAGCTCCACATATTGAACAACCATGAACCTTGTTAGTCTTGAAGTTGATATTAACACCACACTTTAATTCAAGAGAAACTGGAGGAACAAGAGGACTAATAGTCTTGGGATGAATTTGTTTATTTTCATGTTCAAATTCACCGGTGGCGGTGATTTGTCGCGGTCGCGGAGGTGAGGATTGTTTTTCTTCTTTCATCTTTGGTTTCTTGTGACTTGCTCTATGTCCACCCAACGCTTGAAATGAATGGAAAAAACGGTTACAAGTTTTGCACTCATAACTATCAAAACCGTTTTTTGTCTCCTTTTCAGTTGTTATAATTTTGTTGTAACCATCCACTTGTTGGCTGTTGTTGTGGTGGTGGTTCTGAGGACTACGATTTTGATTCTCCTCTTCTCCCCCGGTTCTTCCTTGAGCCAGAAGAATCAAACAATTAGCCATGTCTGCTTCCTCTTCTTGCTCAGTGTCATCAAAGGTGGTGGATGAAAATGATCCACCACCTCCGGTGGCACTTGAGCAGCTTGATGTCAACGTAGCAGTTGCTACGGTGACAGGAGACAACTGCCTTAACCGTTTCGTTCGCTTTCCTTTGATGAGGTGCCCAACATCATTAACATGTTCCTCAGTGCCTATAATTCCTTCCATATCCATTTTAGACAACATCTTAAGAAAAGAAAAAAAACTATAGGGTTTTGAATTTGATTTAACAATATGAATATGAAAGGTATAAGGTAAGGTAATGTAAGAGTAGAGAATAGGAAGAAAGAGATACACAAGTGTGGAATTTATATATAAGTATAAGGAGTGTGTGAAGTGTGAATAGATGATTATGTATTTATATATATTGGTATAGTGATTGAATGAAATGAATGGTTTTGTTACGAGTCAGCCACCCAAAATCTTCCTTGCTTTTTTTCCAACCTTGGAAGTGTTACTGGCAAGAAATTAAAGTTCTTTCGTTTTTATTCACGCGCGTTTATTCGCGAGTGTTTTCACGCGTCAATCATAGCCACACTTTTTGCTTCTTTTTCTGTTTTATTTCTGCCACACTCCTTAGAGTATTACTTTTTTTTTCTTTACTAGGGTTTTACCTTTTTATGAAATTATTATTTTTTTATTTTTTTTTATTTTTAGTGAGTTCGTGACTAGCACACTGTATTGTTGGCATGGAGTGATTGTAAATTTGTAATGCATGGGTATGATTCATCAATGATTAAACATGCTTTTGTATTATGTGTGATTATATTTGGAACTTAATGAGTTGGAACATGTCCAATGTGTGTGAGTGTGTTTGTTTTTGATTAATCATAATCATAACTTGCGAGTGGCCAAGATTAATTGCGTGCTATAGTATATTAAAACATAAGATCAGATGGAGATTAATGAACTAAAATTCGGTTTTAGGTGGTAGTGCTAACTGATAATTAATTAAAATTGAATAATGTTTCTATGGTTTAAAATTTAAAAGCATTGAATTAACAAGGAAATATTGTTGTTAAGTGTTAACGTTTTGAATCCGTTTCACACTCTTTCTTTGGTTAGAAGATTATTTAGGCCAAACAAAGGAATGGATAGTGATTTACACAAACCCATTAAAGCAAGATAGCACGTTAGAAGTATGCCAACCCTAAATCTAAATGGAGTGATTAGAGATTCGGGTAGCTTTCAAGTATTTTTTTTAGTATATATTTGATAAATTGTATTTATTTATTTTATGAGTAATAGTACTCCAACAAGAAAAGAAAAAGACATAAGTGGCATGTGATTAAGTATAGGATTCGGTTAAGAACTAAGGAGTAAGGAGGGTATGTGTAGCATACAAGTATATGATGACATAAGCACTTTAGGACGGTTCCTACTTGCAACAATGCTTTCTTTTAATTCCTAATTAGTTACACTTAATCTTCTGCTTTAAGGTACATTTACGATTTTAAGTTGTGTAGCTGATCTGTCATAATAATCCATTATTGCTAAACCAATGTTAATATCATTTCATAACGAATGGGACTTCTGAAAGTTGATCAAATCATTTGTCTAATTTGACTTGTAAAGTAACAGAAGACAATTTGTTTCATAATTAAAAAAAAAATACCATAAGATCGTCTTATAGTAGAATAATGTAGTGAGTGGAATAAAAAAAATACCATAAGATCATTTCAATTTTTGCGGTTTGAACCAAGTTATAATACTCCCTCCGTCCTACAGTAGAAAATGTGCACTATTGACCTAACATACTTTGACCTTATTTTTCTACTAATATACAAAGATAAATAATATCATACAAGATGTCATTGGATTTGTCTCGATGAATATTTTCAAAATATCAAATTTTTATAATTTTTTCTAAGAGATTAGTAAAGTTATTTAAGATCAAAATTGTGTATTGGTATGTGTGACAAGGTCAACTGTATCACTTAATATGGAACGGAGGGAGTATATTTGTTCTAATTTTCTTCCACGTATGTGTGAGGTTTTTTTTTTGAAAGAAATCTCACACATATGTGGAAGAAATTTAGAACAAATTGTATAGTGGCGAGAATCATACATCTTAAGTGTAGAGAAGTATGTAATCACATGTTCGAACATAGGGGTGGTCTTGAGGGTGTGTTAAAGGTACAGTCGCACATGACCTAATTTGTTCGGGGCACCAATTCACTTCTTGTCCCACTCAAATACGTCAATCCACTTATTGTCCACCACCAAGCTCTCGGTCTTATTTTGTAGCTTTGATTCCTAAGGTTATTTATTTCTCCTTCTACATTGACGGATTACTAACCTATATCTCTCATTGGTTTCCTATATAAGTTAATAGTTAAAATTTTTGAGGCAAGACTATCAAAGATTATGAATACTTTGCGAGTTAATATGCTTAATCGGCTTTTTTGAAAGGTTGTAACTTAGTTGACGGAGTGATGGTGGTTAATGAGGTGGTGTATTTTTGCTAAGAAAATTGGTTATGATCGATTAATCTTAAAATTGAATTTCGAGCAGGCGTATGACTCAGCGGATTGGAGTTTTCTTAGAGTATATACTTGGTAGGTTGAAGTTTAATGAGAAATGGATCGAACGAATGCGTGTTTGTGTGTTTGGTGGGAGAACATTAGTGTTAGTTAATGGTAACCCAACACTAGAAGTTAACATCCAAAGGGGTCTTCAAAGAGGAGATATCCCACTTTTGTTGGTGGTTGAGGGCTTTGATGGCCTATGTGGCAATAAGTTTTGGAAAATCATATCCAGGGGTTCAGAGTTGTTCAAGAAATGGTGATTTTCCATTTGCAGTATGTAGATGACAAACTATGCATTGGAGAAGCTTTGGCCGATAATCTATGGACTCTAAAGGTTATTCTCCATGGTTTTAAGATGACATTAGAGTTGAAGGATATTTACATGCAAGGAAAAATTACTAAAGGAGTTATTGGTTTTCTTACTGATGATCATACATGCCTCGGGAGTAGATCACTAAGAACGAGGTCTAGAAAATGGAGGAACATTTAGAGTTAGACCAACCTACAACTTTCTAGCAAAAGTAATCCTTCTAGAAGGTAATTTATCATCAACAAAGACGTTTTCATTTCAACATATATGGAGAAGTTTGACATCACTAAAGGTAACTGCTTTTTTTGGAAGATCATTTCAAAACTAGATTCCGACTAGAATAAACTTTGCTCTTCATGGTGTTATTTCACTTGATGGGGATAAGGATTGTGTTTCTTGCAACGGGTCGATGGAAACATCTCCTCATTTGTTCTTGTATAGTGACTTTGCTACACAAGTTTGGAACATTATCTTTCGTTCACTCGGATGGTAGTGGTTTGACCGCAAAATTTATTTACTTGATTTGAGTGTTTGAGTGGGAAAACGGGAAGAAAAAAGTTATAGAAAGGGTTTTGATTAATTTAACATACAACTTTAGAGGCAGTTCTAGAAAGTTAGAAAGGTATAATTTTCGCAAGTGGTACTGAGGTACATAATGAATTGATGGATGATATAAGGACTTTATCATGGGGTGATGGTTGATTAGATTAAAAATGTTCAGTGTCTTCTATATGAATTGTCATGGAATCTCTTGAATGCTTGGTTAGATAATGTGTTTCTAAGCCGATGGAAGGTTAGGCGATGATAGAGCAACCGAGCGATAAAGATGATTCTTTCTCAAACACACTAACTCAGAAAGTGGGTATTCAAGGATTCATAACCAAGTCAAGACATGGTGAGACTAGACAATGACTCAATAAACCCATGTCCCATATTTTTATAGCACCATTATCCTCTTTGAGAAATGAGGGCAAAGCTAATCTCTAGTGGATATAATTTCAGTGAACCATCAAATTCGTCCCTGAATTTTCACGCGTCGGCCAACTTCGTCCCTCAATTATGCGAAATATCAACTTAGTCCCTGAATTTGTCAGACGTCCATCAAAAAGGTCCCTCCGTCCAAGTGCTCCGTTAGCCATGCTGACCTGTCGCCCTGCATGCTGTGTTGTCTTGTACGCGTGGCAAGAAGGAAGCCACGTGTTCAGGGACTAATTTGATTGAATTGGAAAAAGTTGAGTTTTCACTTTTCAGTTTATTTTTTTTTCAGCTTTTCCCATTTTGCCCCTGC
>Ga0315914_1010283_pt1 | contig 11692 bp, 4 predicted proteins | sample MpolenodulesMG_FD_203920 | JGI IMG/M metagenome (GOLD analysis project Ga0315914, IMG submission 203920) | Medicago polymorpha root nodule microbial communities from Los Angeles, California, United States - elongated nodules | ecosystem: Host-associated > Plants > Roots > Nodule | place: USA... | reverse complement strand
TTTTAAGGATGAATATTGATTATACTATATATATATATATATGTAATTATAATTAATATATTATAATATTGTTTTTTACATCTTGATTAATTTTATCAAAAAAAATCTTGATAATTGTGGTTCGATTCTTTGATTTTTTTGTTACATTAAAAATATTTAAAATTTCGATAATTGCTTATGTAATGTCACATCTAAACACTTCAATTTATGTAAGTACTTTTTAGTGTACATATCCAAACATAAATAGTTATCAAGTATAAGAGCTTATGATGTAAGCTCTAATGTTATAAGCCCTAATGCTATAACTATATAAGCTGTTTATCCAAATGAGGCCTAATTAATTAGATCGATATTAAATAAATTTCAAGCAACAATAACAAGTAATTAATTTAACATAGAGCTCATCAAAAACCAAAGTTTTTTTTCATTTCAATTGTAAATCAAGAACAAAGTTATCACATAATGAGAGGCAGCATCAAGCAATTATCACCAAAGGACAAGAAGCATAACTCCCCCTATCCAGAATCTTCAGAAATCTATGTGGAGGGTTGTGTACATGACCATAAATATCAGGCTTTCACACAGCAGTTGAAGTAGCTGAGGAAACTCTTCCTTGTCTGCCAGGAAAGAAAAATAGTTAATAAAATAAAAAGTATGCCAAAGATTTCGTGCCATACGTAAAACACTCATATTGAGTTACATATTTCTTCAGACTTACGGAACTACAAATGTACCTAAGATCAATCTTTTGCAGATCTCTAGAAAATAAATCTGATATGCATCAAATTAATATTTTAATGGGTAGGTTTCTCATAACCACATAAAGGGACATATCCCCCAATGACACATGACCAACAATTTTTATAATGGATTGCCCTCTTATCTATGAAAAGAATGTAATTGCCCAAACATTCATTGCATGTGCATCAACTAGAATTATGTGTTGCCTAGTATCTACATGATAACATCCATGTTATTTTACATCTCTTTCAAACCAGTTAATCTGGGTCCCGCTAATATATATAATTAAGAATGCCCTCTAATTTTCTTGACTGGAAAAATATGTGGATAAGTTTCCACGACATTATATATTCTACAATGTAATCTCCATATTCCTAAGTTTATTCCATTTTATATTTTTTGTCCTAAGTCTTAATTTTCTGTTAGTGACATGTCTAAAAGAAAATTAATGTCTATAATGTGTTTATTCTTTAATCCATTATAATAAAGGTTGAGAAGAATAGAATATTCTTACAGTTGGAGAGTGTGTTTGATGATAGCGAGGGGTGTGTTGTTGTTGGTCACTGCTGCTGACAGTGTTAGCACTGCTGGAGGTTGAATCCATATTGAACTCTTCATCATTGCCAAGACTTGCTCTTGAAATATTTGTTTTGTTTTGTTTTCTTGTTTCTCTTATTTTTGAGAAATCAAGTGAGTAATCAGGTACTTGCCCCTTCTGATCCCAATCTCCAAACTGTGGTACTGATAACCAGCCTCCATTTTTCTATTTTCACAACATTCATCGTAATATAATTATGGGATCATTTTCTATATCACTCAATTATTTTTTATATAAATAAAATTATTTACTATAAATTACTACCGTTTAAATAAAAAGTCCCATTTAGAATTATTTTCATATAATACCAAAAAAAATAGAATAGGATTTATAATAATGAATTATGAATTTGACTATTTCATTGGTTGGTTAGTGAAAGGAGTGTATGGTATGGTTGGTTACTTGTACGACTGCAACACTGTTGTCATCGTTTTTCAAAGCATCCAATATTCAACTTAACAAAACAACAAAAATTAAATATCAAAAAAATGTGGCGTGGAAAAATATTATGTATTGCGTCACTAGCACTAACAGCAGGTGAATTTCAAAGATCCTAAAACAAAATGATTAAAAAGAATAACCGAATTTGTGTATATGAGCATCTAATTTAACAGATTAATAATACAACAATCACTATGTGGATGCATGGCTAATTATAATTACTTTTATAAGCAAAAAGTGAATTTCAATTCAAAGGCTTTGATACACAAAATTGAGTTTTGAAAATTTAAAAGAACAAACAAAAAATACTCTGTTTTTGGTATATATATGTGATTTTGCAAGGTGAAATAGAACAGAAGCATGTGATAATGATTACAAGAGAGAGGGGGAAGTAACTAACCTCTTTGCGAGAATCCATGAGTGTGTATTGAGATCTAAATTAGATGAGGAGAAAGGGTTTTATTAACAGAGTGAGTGAAAGAAAGAAGGTAAAAGGAACAGGAAGAGTTAGACTTAGAGAGGTCCCCGGTTGTGTGATGCAGTCAGTAGCTGTTATTGAAAACTACTGTACAATTCAATTTAATCCATTGGTCACCTTGTCATGTGATATATATGCAACACAAACTGTGTGTCCCTTTTTTAATTGGAAAAATGTTGAGGGAGTCTAGGAGTGCCTATTGGTTAAACATTTTAGACCACTAAAACACTTTGACATTACATTTTTAGATTATGATTTTGATAAAGAGCGTCGAAACTCAAAAATGTCAGTGGGTTAAACCTTTAGATCCATTAAAAGATTTTAACACAACATCTTTATTTTAAACTTAAGGCATCAAGTATACAGTTTCCATGTCTTATATATTAAACATTTTATCAATTTCTAATCAATATGAAATTTAACTATCCACAATTTAATTGTAACAAAAAAAATAATATTTAATCTTGCTAACGATGTAACCCTTGTATGAGATGATAACATATCTCTTACGTATTGAAGGTATTTGATTCACACACAATATTTATTTATTTTTAAACCATTTTTAATGCAGAATTTTTATATTTTGTAGAGATTGTGACCACGTTCGAGAAGTTTGGAACTCTCTCATAAAAGAGGAGCATTGAAGTAAATTCTTTAAATTTAGTTTCTATAATTCATTACATCAAAATATGTCGTTAAATGAGATTGGTGTCACTACCTCTAAATGTATTCATTTCTTTGATGTCGTTGTTGAAACATGTGGAAGAAGAAACTCAATTTTATTTTTTAGGATAAAACCATTATTGATAGTGGTCTTCTTGACTATTCTAATAACATGGTTCATCTTATTGTTCAAGAGGCATCTCGTAGTATTTCACTATACACTCTCGACATCTTAACTAAGTTTCATATTGTTTGGCATCGTCCTCTACTTCTCACAATAAATTAAATGTCAATGACACTCGTAATACCACTATTCGCTCTTTGGCTTGCGTTGGTTTAATCTAACATTTGTCCAACAACTTTATCAAAGGATTTCATTGTGATATCGGAACATCTAGTGCTATTTATGTTTGGTTATTTTAGTCACAAACTCTCATAAGATTGGGGTGTTAATTCTCCTCTTGTGGAATGTGATTCTCATACTGTTATTCAGTGCAACTCCTTACTCGATTTTTTTTTGTTTTATCCATCTTTTGGATTAAAAAGTCTCGTCGAAGCATATTTAAATAAAGGCTAACTCTTGTATTAGTCTTCCTGTTATTCTTTTAACTCCTAAGCTTACAGTGTCTTTAGATTAATTCCTTACTTTTTTTCCCCCAATTTTAATCCCATAAAAAAACGTGAAATTTAATTTAAGATCTGAATTTTTCATGCCGTACTATCATTTTTTAAAATAAAATTAAGAAAGTGGAATATGTGAATTTTTTTATGGATGTGGTATTAGTATAAAGACAAAACTTATGTACAATTTCTTATGTGCTTTTCGTATAGTTCTTAACTAAAAAAGTTGTATTTTTAGTTAAGAACCATACGAAAAGCACCTAAGGAATTGTACCTAAGATTTTTCATTTCTATAAAAGTCACTTCTTGAAATTATTAATAATTGAGGCCTTTTATTATGATTTAATTTATTTACGAATGTTACGAGTCATGTCATTGACACTATGCTTACAAATCAGATCACGCGAATTGGACACTTTGATTTATTATTATATTTTAGCAAATCAAATTCAACGAAGGAGGAGTGGGAAATGGAATGTATGATCATGATGTATCCCTCCATCGGACCATCACCATCCCTTCACAAGGGCTTTAGTGTCTTATCTTCTTGTATTGGTTCTTTTGGACGTTGTTGAGCAGTGTGCAACGTTGGATTTGGCGTGCTTTCTGGCTTTACTTGCATAATAACTATCTTCTTTAATTCATTTCTATAATCTTCATCCTATGGTTAGTAGACTATACAAGATTTTTTTTCTTGTGTAGATTTTGATGGGAGGTAAATCAATATCGACTAATCAATTCATGATTTAAATTTGGATTTTCCCGGACAGTTTTTCTTTAATGAAATTAAAGTGTGAGATCACACCTCCTATAACAAGATCTAATACAGCTGGATCATGGTTTAATATTAGGGGGTTCAGGTAGACCTGGAAGCAACAATAAGTCAATGTTTCATGACCACAAAAGAGTGAGACGTCACATTCCCACTTAAAATCTTAAGTATTAAATACATGAATTATTTCTTCTTATATCAAACATTTGACTCATTCATAGACAATTTGAAATGCACTCAACAATTAATATCTTATTGGATTTTAAAATTTACGTTTTGTAATAAAAAAGAAAGGTTAATCTCTCGACCTTCTTAGGCAAAGGGAAGGGCCTTGCTACATGCTTTAAGTATCTTAGCTCTTAATATTCTTCCTGGTTTGTGTTTCAACTTTATGGATTGTAGTTCCTTTCAAAAATAAAAAAACTTTATGGATTGTAGGATTACTACTGTTGTGAAAATGAAAGTGTCATTGATCCTTAACATTAATAATTGCAGAAACTTGTTTGTGGACGGAGAAGAATTTTGGTGTGAATATTATAGCAGTAATAATTATTCAATGAATTTAATTCAAAATCATACACTTTGGACTAATTAATTAATAGTAGGAACCCGGTTGATTTTGGAATAATTCTTGCGTTTGATAAATTAATAAAAGGAGGAGTCAGGCCCTTTGTACCCAAAAAAAAGAAAGAGAGAGAGAAGTCAGGCCTAGAAATCCACTAATTAAACAAAATTCAAAATACAATTTCTTTTTATCTTCCTTAAAGAAAACAATATTTTTTGGTACAAAAAAACAATTTCTTTTTATCTGCTTGTGTTGGATGAATGAACCCAACTAATCAATTACATTTTTAATGAGTTAATATTTATTCTTGTATAGGATATTAGGGTGTACATTCCCTAATCTAAAACACTATTTTAGATCTTAAATATTGTTATAAATAAATAATATTATTTAATGTTGTTATAAATAAACAATATTAAACATCATCAATAGAGTGTAATGACTTAGAAGTGATTGTTAGACAAGTGATAATGTCATCAGACGGTTAGAAAAAATCCTACCAAAGTCAATTCTTCAATCTTCTTTTTAGTTATTTGTTAATCAAATCTTGTCCAATTGTGCATATAATGAGTGCAGCATAATAGCGAGGTATTGGTTAATTTTTCTTAAGTCTTTTTTTGTAACCAAAATCTTATTAGTGTTAAGTCTCTTAACACTAAAATCTGAAAGTTTGCATTATTGTATTAAAGAAAAATCTTATTAGTCCACACCTATATAATTAATTCAATGATGTGCTTAAAGATGTAGTGATTGCCTTTCATACTTTTTGTTTTGTTTTGAGAACTTCCAGCATAGCTTATGAATCTAATTAATTTATTCCTCATAACATAATTAGAAAGAAGCGGGTAAGAAACTAGAAGCGTCACTCACATGGTAGTGTGAATTGCTATTATTTATTTTTGATTACAATGCTATATTGATTTAACTAGGAGCTTCAAGTTCTGATATTTGGCGTGAGTTTTTGGAGCCACCGGAGGGTTTGCTTCCGCTGCTGCAGGCTGATGCTCGACGAGAGATGCATTACCAAACTAGTTGTTAACTTTTTATTTTTCTTTTCTTTTTGTTAGCTCCTTTTCCAAAAAAATATATATTGATTTAACATAATTTTTCAAATCTTCCAAGTATTGGCCTAAAATGTATGAAAAGTAAAGAACAAAAAAACTTTACCATAAATAAATTGTCATCTTCTCCAATAACAGCATTACAACTTTGATTAAAATAATTTTATCAAAGTTCTGCTTTAGAATCCTTATCAGAATCTATACTCTCTTTCACCTTTTCTTTTGTCTTATGAATTGTTTCTCCAACAAATTCAGCTGCTGATTTAGCACTTCCTTCAACTGATTCTTTGCTTTTGTCAAAACTCTTCTCAACTGCTTCTTTCACTCCTTCATGTTCTGCTTTCCCCCTGAAACTGAAAAATAGATACACAACACAACATTACCTACCTACATATCTATATATATATACACACATTGAATTGGATTTTTACTACATTATATACATCATAAAATTATACTGTCCCTAATTATAGGACCCTTTTGAGAGAAAAATTTGTATCTTTTATATAAAACCCCTTTACAATTTCCAAGCACATTAATTAATTCTTAACCAATATAGCCCTATTTATTTTATATCTTTTTCTTCAATCAGCATTAAATACTACATTAAAAACATACACAAACACTCTCTCTTAAAGGACAAATTTGTAAAAACAATAGTAATTGCAAACAAACTTATTATCATTTTTAATTTTCGTAATTTCTGTTATTTTTTCAAAAGAGCCCTATAATTAGGGACGGAGGTAGTAGTTTAATTTAGTTATAAAGTTTCTTTTTTTTTTTTGATAGAATTTAGTTATAAAGTTATAGTTTAAATTTGATACACGGTCAACAAATCATATATAATCTGACTTTAGACATGGTTAAATGTCTTTGATAATATGACAATTATGATTGATTGATAGTGTTCGATTGTTGCGAAACACTAATGAGATTGAATATTTATCAAGGATTTAATGCATAGACACTAGTCATTGTAAATTCATAAATATGATTGATTTTAATCGTAACTATTTTAAAGTTGTACATGTTTGTGATTTGTTGACACCATATCAACATTAAACTATTTTCAATTGCAGAAATCATTATAAAATTTTATAAAGTACAAAGATCAAATTAGATAATCCTGTAATCTCAATATTATATTATTATTATTGATTCAATACTGGAAATAAAATAGACTTTCGTGAAACTACAAACTTACTCCAAATTTGGTGGTGAAAACTGCATCTGAAGATCATGGATGACAGTTTTGATTTTCTCCCAAGAGCTTTCATGGGATTTTCTAAGCAGAGAAACGGTGTCAATTAGTAATTTGTAAAGGCGTGGTTTTTCTGGAGAATCTTGGGCCACATTTTGACCACCTTCATCAGCAGGGGTTACATGCTGGAATTGGAGAATTGTCAAGATGCTAAAAAGAAGAAAAAATAGTGTGGTTCTGCTAATCAATTTATTTTCCATGCTAATGATAATTAAAAACTAATTGTTCAAGGTTAGAGATATGAGAAACTTATGCCAAAGTATATGGCTGGTTTGGTAGTTAAAAATTTGTACAACCTCTACTTCTAACACGTTCTATATACGTGGGACTTCCATCTTGCATGTCACGATCCATGTATTTGAATATTTCAAACACTAAGCTAAAATTATTTGTCCCAAAATAGAGAAATAATTTATTTATTTTTACCTTTTCTGCATGATTTAAAATGTTATAACTTCCAATGCCCAAATTCTAGAAGCTTGCAACAAGAAAGGTATCGTGTTCTCAAAATTGTATTTGTCGTGATAATTATGGTGAAAATGTTGGACACCTAATTGTATTGATGTTATGTTTTAATGATATGAGATGAGTTTGCTGCTTTTGTAGAAAAAGTATGTAATTGAAATTCATAATTAAATTTTTAATACATCACATCAAATTAATAGACAATTAATAATATTTTTGTACATTTTTTTATGATTTAAATTACGTGCATAGAAAGTAACCTCTTTAAATATTTCTTTTTTCAAAATTAATTGTAACTTAAAAAAATTAAGGAAGAGATAAATTTTTATTAACTAAAGTGGTATTAATGATATTTTACATACATGGATGAGATTCAAACTAAGTGCCTTGAAGTTACAAGGCTAACCTCTTAACTACTAAGCTAGCACCAAATATTTTGAACTATATAACTTACTTCAAAATTTGCTAACTATATAACAATAAATTATGGATATGATTCATGACGTTTGCATTAGAATAAATGTCAGCATCAAAGGGACCATAATTGATGAGCAAACAGCTCATATTAGATTTTTAGAATAGAACACTGATCATACTTCATAATCATATGATGTGATTAATTTATAAATGCATGCTAACCGGAAAAAATCACAAAACATGTAATATAAACTTAGACTTCCGTCCCATGAGCTTAACTCATTTGGTAAGGGATAATGCACAATATGTGTAGGGGCTGGGGTTTGAACCCCAGACACCTCACTTATTCATCTTTAAGGTGAATTTCTCTAGCCACTAGGCTACTTGATAAAAAATAAAAAAAAAGACTTAGACTTCCACAGTAAAAGGATAAAATCAGGTTCACAATTCGAAATTTACAGAACTACAAATTACCCTGGTATGTACCAAAATTTTCAACATTTGTTTGCTTGGATCATTTAGGCACACAAGGTAAAATGTCTTGCATTTTGTCAATAACATCACATCTTCACCCATATCTAGCTTTGGGAGCAAAAAAGAAAAATCCCATACAAAATCCTAGAACTTCTGGAACCCATGTTTGATCAAATACAACCGTATCTGAAGATTATAAACACCAACTACATATTATAGGTCCAAACAGAAAATCAGTAGCCACATCAAGTAACAAGTCTGCGATTAATGTGACTCTTTCTCATTGTCTTTCCAATATTGTAAAGCATTTACATAATAACCTCTGTCTCTCTCTTTCAAATAAAGATCAAGTTGAGTCACACCACCTGCATATCTTTCTAGCCTCTCCTTTTCAACATATTCCTATGACAATTTAAATCAAAGACAAAATAAATATTTAGAATAAAGATAAAAGAAAATAAAAAATAAAGAGCTGAACAAAACATAGACATACACGATACTCCGAAAGCAAGTCTGTCTTCCTTTCCCGAGAAGTAAAACGAGAATCCCTCACAGGTAATCTAATTGAAATTGATGCAACTTTTTTTGGCATATTCATTAAAAAGAGAATATAAAGTTTTCCTCACATTGCTCACCTTATTTTACTGTCTCTGTATCATGACCTAATTTTTCGTACAGATACTTCAAAGATTCGAACTTCAAACGAGGATCTAAAACACAACCAAAAGCAAGAATCATGCTATATTCACTCATATAATTGTCAAACTCATTCGACATCTTTGAAGCCATATCTCTTATCTTGTCATCTTCGCTCAACATCATTTTTTTCAACGAAAACTCTATCCCCAAAATATGTTGGTAAGTTCAAAGAAATTATTCAAGAATGCACAAATCTTCTCTCCTCTTTCCCACTCTTCACTGGATGGGCAATCGCTATATGTTGTATCATTTAAACCCATGTGTTCAAAGGCACTGCGATATTTAGCATCGTATAAGTAGAAAGCCATTTACCGGACACATCCAAATGCAAGCCATCGCTACTATCACCGCCATCAACTTCTTCAACGCATTGAGAAAATTGTTTCAACCGAGAGTTTGACACACTCAGTACATACTTCAAACTGAAATGGAATGTAACTTTTTATAGTCATTTGAGTAACCGAATCACGAGATTTCATAATCAAAGGACATTTGGTAATATGTTGGTTTAGATGAGATATATATACCTGTCCTTCCAGAAATAAACTGTTTCCCACAAGTTTTACATTCACACATTTCCTTACCATCTGCTTCAATTTTAACAAAGTAGTTCCAAACATTAAACCTTTTAAGCTTCCTATTTGGTGGTTCATGATCACCATCAGAATATGCCGAGTTACAGCTCTCACCAATAAAATCCATACTGCAAAAAAAGGAAATAATGAAAATGCCAAAAGAATTGTTTTCATTAGTAGATTCAAGCAACTAATCGCAATCGGCAACAGTAATAATAAACTATCATTTATAACTGTAATTAATTATTGTTAAAAATAAATAACAAGAGCAGTGAAAATGGGGAATTTTCGGGTGCGAGATTTGGGCTTCTACAGGCATCTTATAGGGAATGAGAAGTCATTTTTGTATCAACTCTTTACACCTCCATATTTCTTAGTTACTACACGTGGTTAAGAAAAATGATTTTCTAGAGTTTTACTTTGCATTCTAAATTAAAATTTTAACTATTATATATGAAAATTAAAAATAATGAAATTTAATTTAATTTAACATATATATTTTCAGACCACTTTCCTACTTATCAACACATTGATTATTCTCCTCTTAAAAGCTATCCAATACAGAAAGAATTTCTATTTTCGTGGAAATTATGTGGAGCATTTGGAAGAGTAGTAAGCTTCACATTTGGGAGAATCAATCAGACGAGTAGAGTTTATTTTAATGTTTTTGAAGTTCAAGCGATTATCTCTTGTTGTAGATGTTTGTCCTCTCTTTTATTCAATAGCTCTAGTTTTTAGTTTACTATGAAAAATGTTGTATATATTATATAGACAAAACAACTTACTAGTATATTTTTAAGATAAATTTTATTTTTTATGTATTTCTTTAAAGATGTCCTTAAACACTCGTCAACAAAACCTTTAAAACGTTGATGTCAGACATTTGAAGGATTATTAATTTTTTTTTATAGTTGACATTTGAAGTTGTAGTATTCTGGTTCTCATCATTTTGATTTCATCGTCACCAAGAAAATCTACGTTCCTCGTATTTTATTTCTATTACAAAGACGTTTCTCAGATTGAAGCATGCAAGAAAGACTACTAAAATGGTCTTGAAAGTTTCCAAAAACCTGCCATGCAAATTAAACGATGATTCCATTTTTTGTTTAAGCACCTACCAACAAAAGGTGTTCCTAAGGTCAATTTAAGACATGGAAAATCAATCTTATTTACATGGTATTGTTGACATTTTCAGTGGCAGGAGAGGAAATTTATGACATAAAGGAATAGACCATGTATCATTTATATTCTCCCCAAGCTTTGAATAAGTAGTTCTTCCTCCAACAGAGAATGCCTCTAAAAAATGAATGAATCAACAAATACATCAGTGTAATAGAAGTGACCAGTAACCAAATTCAAAGATCTTCAAACATTAATGACTGAATACTATGTTCTAGCTGAAGTATTCGTTTCTAAGGATCCAGACAAAGAAAATCAAAGGAAATTATACCTTGTATTATAAGACTGATCATCTTCAATAAAATTTGAGGTGAAGAAATGGACCATGCAGGTGCAGGTATTTCATCTGAGAAATATTTTCTACTAATCAACTAAAAGGAAAGGTACAAGAAAATTTGGATGAAAACCTATGAGTAAATTATGGATATGATTCAGGACTTTTGTGTTAGGATAAACGTAAACTTCTATGGAAATATCATTGTTGAGTAAACAAATCATAATAGAACACTGATAATCTATAAATCTGCGATAACTGGAAAACATAACAAACATGCTAATATACTTCCAATCTATCAATCTTCAGTTTTGTTCTTGTGGATGCAATCGCATTTTGAGTCTTGCTTAGATAGATTTATGTCAATTTTTCTTGTTTCCTCAATCGCATCTCCGAATTGATCTGTGT
>Ga0315914_1010282_pt1 | contig 11692 bp, 7 predicted proteins | sample MpolenodulesMG_FD_203920 | JGI IMG/M metagenome (GOLD analysis project Ga0315914, IMG submission 203920) | Medicago polymorpha root nodule microbial communities from Los Angeles, California, United States - elongated nodules | ecosystem: Host-associated > Plants > Roots > Nodule | place: USA... | reverse complement strand
ATGCTTGCAACATCTTGGACTTACATGTACTATTTTATCGTTGGCATCTTTAACATGCAAACAGATTTGATGATATTATGTGATAGTCTTGAGTGTTACACTTTGTGGGGTGTTACACTTAAAACAAAGTAGGATAAAATTAGATTAAGTGTAGTCTTGTTAATCTGATGAATTGATGATACTGTGGGACTGAACTTTTGATGCCACTATACAAGTGGGGTGTTACTCACTACAATTTTGATGTTATAGTGTTAACTTCATCAGAAAAGTCATTTTCACGACTTCACCATAGAATTTTCCAATTGTCAAATCCATTCGCACTATGTTATGGAAAAATATGTTAAACTTTATGGTGATTTTATTGCTATATATGTGCACATATTCATATATAGATTGATATCCCGCTAACACTCTCAAATATCAATCAACCAACAAAGCAAAATCAACATGAGTAGTAGTTCATCTAAAAACCCTATGCACAATAGTGAGGAGAAACCTTCCTCTTCTCCCTCATCACCAGTAAAGCTCTTTGGTTTCTCATTAACACCATCTAACACTCTTCCTTCTAACAACAAGAGATTCATATGCCACTTTTGTGGTCGTGAATTTACCAATTGTCAAGCGTTAGGAGGCCATCAAAACGCGCACAAGAGAGAACGCCAAAGAGCACACTTTCTTTCTATTCTTCCACATCATCAACACTTTGTACCATCTTCACCATATCATCCTATGATAGCACAACATGGTGCACCAAGAGTAATGTTACTTTGCCCACCTGGGTCAGCATGGGAGACACAGCCTTATGAAGAGGGGCTTAATGAGGTTCATTTTGATGCAGCTACATCTAGAAATAATGGGACTTCCATGCAAGTACACAATAATATTATTGATGGTGATGTTGATCTTAATTTGAGCCTAGCTTGTGCACCTTTAAATTCTAAGGACAAATAGTTTAGAAGGGAATGAACTTGAATTTAGACAAAAAAATATAATATCCTTTTCAGTACTTGCACTGCTCTCTAGCTTGCCACATATGAAATTGCTCTTCTTAATTTGGTTGTTGTGAAGCGTGTATGTTTTTTAATTAGATTTTAATTTACATATATGTAAGTTTGTGTAAAATTTGTAAATTTTATTTTGTTATTAAGAAAATAATTGTTCATTAAAACTTTCATAATGGAATCTCTGGAGATGATTGAATTAAAGAGAACTTAAGATGGAAATCATTTGGCTTGCTATTGTACTTTTTCCCCCTCTTGCTATGTATAAAAGCTCCGGAAAATGTGGCTAAAAAAATTATTTCAATAAAAAAAAATTATGAAGAGGAGGTGAAGATTCTAAAACAATTTGTTGGGTTTATACAGTTTGGAGATGATTTTTTTTTTTGGCGATTAGAAGAATATATGATTGGCAAACAGGAACGCGGATTTAGGAATCAAAGACTTCACATTATTTAACATGTCTTTGATTAAGAGTGAGATATTTTCATTCATCATATTTTTTGAGAAGGAAACTCTTGCGCGGGTATATTTACTAAACTAAGTGCTAATCAGTCAGAATCTCTGTTTAAAAGATTAAAAGTTTCAAAATAAGATGAAATACATCTATCAAACCAATGGATATATTTTCACTTTCCATTCTTGCTAGTTTTTGACAAATCAACTCATTTATGGCATGTAAATATATATTATTGAAGTAGTTAACTAATTAAACAATATACTAAATTATTCAAACAAAAAATATTTTTGGAGTAGTTAAAGCTATCCCATGAACATGGTATAACTTCTCCCCTGGTTGGAGGTGCTTTGTTTACATAAATGCAATTTGATTCAAGACATTCAAATATGGCTCTCTTGATTAGAGCTGTAAAATGGAGGACGACCCGTCAGACATATATTTTAGAAAAATGTTGTTGACACATGTGTAATGGCTGAAAAACACCTATAAATCATGGGAACACTCCGACGGCAGTTAACTGCCGAGGAAGGGAGCCAGCGGCAGTTAACTGTCGATGATCTGTTATAAGAACAGAATAGACATAGGAGTTTCCAAAACTCCATTGTTGCGTTTTTGGAATTCTTAGGTGCGATTTTCACCAAGCATAAGTCATTCCAAGCCGATTCAAAGCACAAAATCAAGTAAGTGTTTTGAATCCTATTGCATTGGTTTGTTGTTATTGAATTGTTAGTTTTTTTTGGTTAAATTTCGATTATAGAGGTTTTGTTGATTTTATGATTTAATGTTAGATTAGAGTTGAATATAATATTGTTGTAGAATTGTTAGAAAATTGTGTGAATTTTTAGGATTAATTTAGGTTTTGATGAATTGTTGTAGAATTGTTAGGATTAGTTTAGGTTTTTTTGAATTGTTGTAGAATTGTTATGATTAGTTTAGGTTTTTTATGAATTGTTAGGATTAGTTTAAGTTTTTTAAGAATTGTTGTAGAATTGTTATGATTAGTTTAAGTTTTTTATGAATTGTTAGGATTAGTTTAGGTTTTTTATGAATTGTTGTTGAATTGTTATGTTATGATTAGTTTAGGTTTTTTATGAATTGTTAGGATTAGTTTAGGTTTTGATCACCGATTTTTTTTTATGTAGATATGTCTCAGATCAAGGTGATCTTCAGTTGAACAAAAAGGAGGGTGATGAGAAGAAGAAAGCAAAATCGCCTATGACATGGCTCAGAATCGAATGTCATGGTTCCGTAAAAAAGAAGGATTCAAAGGTGTCAGTGTACAACCAGTCGAGGCTGAGGATGAGCGGAAGGACATGCTATTTTGGCCCTCAACCAAAAGCAGGTGCCCCAAGGACTGCCAATGACAACCCAATTGACTTGTTTGACGAAGAAGATGATTGAGTGTAATGTCTAATTGTTTTGGATCTTTTTTTTTTTTTTTGGCTTAAATGCTCTTTTGGTCCTTTAAGTATTTAGTTGGCATCGCTTAACTAAAAAAAAGATTGTGTGAGTACTTTAAGTTTTTTTTTAATCTCGTTTTGGTCACTTCTGTTATGTTTCTGTTAGGGTTTAAAATGTCATTGGCTCTGAGTTTTTTTTTTTACAAAAAAAAATAAAATCCCAAAGCTAATACAACGTGACACGTGTCCACACTTAACGCTTTTTATTAAACCTAACGGAAACCTAATAGAAGGGACCAAAATGAAACTAAAACAAAACTTAAAGTACTCAAACAATCTTTTTTTTAGTTAAGGAACCAAAACGATACCAATTAAATACTTAAGGGACCAAAAGAGGATTTAAGCCTTCTTTTTTTTATATGTCGCGCACATTTTAGTACATTTTGGTTTACATTATGGTACTTTGAATAAAGTCGCAGCTTGTATAATTTTGAATAAAGGGGCATATTGAATAATTTTGATTAAAATCGCGTATTGAATAAATTCAATTAACGTTGCGTATTGAATAAATTCGATTAAAGTCATGTATTGAATAAATTCGATTAAATTCGCATATTGAATAAATTCGATTAAATTCGCATATTGAATACATTCTAATAAAGTTGCGTATTGAATAAATTCGAATAAAGGTTACATTACATTACAAAAAGTTCCTAAATATGTCATATCATTACATTACATTACATTCAGGTAGAGCCTTCCAACTACAACAATTGTCTTACCTCTGAAATGGGGTAAATTCAAACTTGCTAAACGACAACTCTCAAGCATTCACCCGGAAGTTCTATTGTTCCATTCAAAAGATTAAATTCTTGTTAGTTTGGTTTAGATCATGGTATTCAATTGTCAAAAGAATGAGGTGCATTCCTTAACATTTCAATACCTTCATCTAAACCAAACTAACAAGAATTTAATCTTTTGAAAGGAATAATAGAATTTCCGGATGAATGCTTGGGAACTGTCGTTTAACAATTTTGAATTACCACATTTCAGAGGTAAGACAATTGTTGTAGTTGGGAGGTGCATTTCCTACCTAATCACGATCTTCTGGCGAAATCAAACTGTTGAGAATATCTTCAGTTGATCTCAGCAACGTTACACGCATATCGATCCACTGGAACATGATGTGCTCCCAAAACATGGTCCTCACGTTATCGTCGTTTGTTAATTCCACCCAACTGAATGATATTCTTCCATCGTCGAGCGTTGGACGTTTATACCGAACGTATTCCACCCTCCTTGGTCTCCAGGGTTGACTCCTTGGTTGAATTCATTCAGTTGATCTTTGACACTACTTAACGTGACACCAAGGTACAGAACCTTCAACCTCTGGGGTTCTCCACCGTTGAATTGTGCTTGAACGTCGAACATATCGACCATTATTTCAAATCTACACAATAAGAAATAAAAAACAATCATTGAAAAACTCATTCAAACATTTCATCAACCACTTGAAATGCAAATTATACATAAACCCTAAAAATAATAACTATAACATAAACATCATGCAAACATTTTAACAAAATTAATCAACTTACATCTACTCTAAAAATGAATTATAACATGTAAATCTACTCAAAAACTAAAATAAAATAAATCTACTCAAAAACTAAAAAAGAAAAACATTTATAACAACTAAAATGTAAGTTAATAACACTATGATTACTTGTGATTTTGTTGAATAAATTTGGTTGGGTTTTTTTAGACATTTTGAGAGATATTTGATTTTTTTTTTAAAGATTGAGAGTAATAATGGATGAGAGAGCTTATGCCAAATTTGTATCAAGATCGTATTGGCAGTTACCTGCCGAAGGAACCTCGACAGTTAATTGCCGCCGGTTCCCTTCCTCGGTAGTTAACTGCCGCCGGGGATTTTCCGTCATTTATAGGTGTTTTTCAGCCCTTTACAAAGTGTCAACAACAATTTTCTATATTTTATCACAAATTGGGTTGTAAGAAAAAGCATAAAAAAATCTATCTTTTTGGGCCGGTCCATTGGGTCTGTATTTTACATGGGCTGGTTGAGCTAGGCCACGTGACTTTCAGACTGGCCCATAAAAAAAATATTAAAAAAAAATTGGTTATAAGGAAATTTTGAACTTACATTTTTAAAAAATATATGGCTCAAGCTTAAAAAAATAAAAACTTAAATCCTCTTTTTATTCTCTCGCCCAATGACTGATCGTGTATGGGTCATTTTTCCTTATGTGTGTGTGAGAACCTACAAGAGAGATATAAAATTCATACTCTGCAAGAGTGAGAGATCTGGTGTGTGTGTGTGTGTGTGTCAGAGAGAGAGAGAGAGAGTGTCGTAATCCCCGTTGATATTTTCTCTTCTCATACTTTTGACGAACTTGTCTTCTCTGAATGCGACTATCACTCCATCTCTTTATTGTAGGTATGTTTGAGTTCAAAGACTCCTCTCATATTATTATGAATAAGGAAATCAATTTAAGGAGGGTGTTATTTTTTTTTAGAGAAAATGATAAGAAAAACTTCTTGAACAAATCAAGAATGAATTAATTAAGATTAAGGGAGATTAATATACACCTAGCTCAAAGCTTACTAATTTTTAGTAAATTTTAATAAATATGATATATATTTTCAATTTATTATCATTATTATAAAATTCATTTTCTACTAAAAATGATAAACATCCACCTAGCATCTCCAATGGAGGTCCTTACTTAATAAGGACCACTCCCCGTTAAGGACCCTCCATTGGATGAAGAAAAAATAGTGTATTGATAGTGGGACATATTTAAGTATTTTTCATTGGAGTTCTTATTAGTGTATTCTCATTGGAGTCATTGAGTCCTTAATAGGTACTTTTATTAAAAAATTATAAATAAGTGATGTGTTACGTGGGGTCCATTTAAGGAGTTCTTGTTAGGGAACTACCATTGTGGATGTTCAATACACTACCGGTGATTCTTCGGATAGGACTATGGTTGATGATGTCTGGCAAAAGCATATTTCATCAAAGGTGTCTGTGCTCGTGTGGCGGCTTCTCCGTAATCGACTTCCTACAAAAGATAATTTGGTGCGGCGACAAGTTATTCACATTACAGACACGGTTTGTATTACAGGTTGTGGAGGGTTGGAAACGTCATCACATTTGTTCTTACACTATGACATATTCAGCTCTCTTTGGTATCATGTATGGCGTTGGTTACATATTTCTTCGGTGTCCCCTGGTAACCTCAGACAATATTTTATTCAATTCACTTCAATTGCGGGGCTGCCTAGATTCAGTCACACATTTATGAAAGTAATTTGGTTTGCTTCTGTTTGGGTGATATGGAAGGAAAGGAACAACCGTGTGTTTCAAAATACGGTCACTATTCTTTCGGTCCTTGTTGAACAGGTCAAATTAATTTCTTTCTTATGGTTAAAGTCAAAACAGGTGAATTTTGCCTATAAACGGGGACGGGAATGAGATTCGAAATCTCATCCCCGCTGGATATAAACGGGGTAACAGGTAAATTTATGAGAGTAGGGTATAGGTACGGGGAAAGTAAAACATATCCCCACCCCGCCCCTTGTCATGCGTATTTATTTCTTTATCAGTTGACCATTGAATGGAAAATTACTTGACAAAATATTAGGAGGGAGACTTTGAAAAAAATGGAACACATGAAAGGACAATCAAGTAATTTCATCCATCCGCAGCTCAATTGTCAACCAGGTTTATTTTAATTGTACACATGTAACTTCATATCACAATGTTCTGATTATTACACTGTAAAGGAATACATACCAGGATCCATCGTCTAGAATATTACTCTATTGGGTGGGGATCCACAATAGTAGTGAAAAATGAATTAATATCTCAACGGATGGATAGGTATTTGTTACATTCATTTATAAACGTTCTACGATTATTCTTTTATGTAATAAATTATTATTACTTTTAACAAGTCAAAATGGATTATATCAAAAAACTAAAAGTGGTCTACCACGCACAAGACATGCTAAAGTAAGACACACAAAGTTAAGTACAAGATACCATTGCCAAAACAACGGCACCCGACGAAACGGGAGAGCGCAAAGACAAAATTACATAACCATACTCATAAAGTTGAGAGGGTATCGCCACCAATCATTATAGCCAAAATCAAAAGTAAACAAATTTGCTTTCAACCACACAAAAGAGAGCAACTTAACTTTGTCTAAAATCATATGTAAATCCGATGCCGTGTTTTTGAAAACCCGGTTATTCCTTTCCTTCCAAATAGTCCAATTAGAAGAAAGCCAAATCAGCCTCAAGAATGACTAAGATAAATGAGGTAAACCAGCGAACTGACCAAATTGAAGAAAATGATCGCGTAACTCAATAGGTTATATAATAAATCATTAAAGAAAGGCTTTAATATGTGTTTCGTCCTTGCAATTAGGCGTCATTTAAAAATCCGTCCATGTAATCGCTTATCCTAACAATTTACCCTTGCATTGTTTATTCATTTAAAATATCGTCCTTTGACCAACTTAATCACTACCAAGTCATCTGTTTACTGACGTGGCGCTGTTAAATTGGTTTTCACTTGACAGCTCATCAATCTGGGCATGGGAATGGACAAAAATACCCCTGGACTCATCAGATAAATGCGAAAAGACCAAATAGCCCCTGACTTTATCTTCTTCTTCACAGATCCTTTTCTTCTCTTCTTCGTTTCACTTCTTCTTCTTCGCACACCCTCTTCGTCTTCGCCATTCCACTAAAAATAGAAAAGGGACTTTTTTTAATAAATTTGGAATGTTTTTATTTGTTTTTATACTAATTTCTCAATTTTAAATTCACTTAAATTAAAAAGGGAAGAATTGAAATTAGGGTTCATGTTGTTTTCAATTCACCCTTTATTCTTAACTCATAAACCAAAACGGGAATTGATGCGAAGGTAGCTTTGGGGACATTCTTGCAACGGTGGAAGAATCCATAGCCACACTGAGATCCATTGCAACAATTTGACAAAGTTACATGGTGAACAACAACAACACCCACAAATTCAATCGAAGCTTGATCCATTCCAAACTCAACCCCACCGCAGTTCCTTTCAATGAATCGAAGCTTGTTCCCATCGCAGTTCCTACATCAGACTATCTTTTGTCGATGTTCTTCATATATTCCAGAGGCATGGTGCAGAAGTATTTCAAATGATTGGTTTGAAAAGAAAATTTCTGAAGGCATGGATTGACCATAACAAAGAGCGAAATAGTATTAGTATGTCTAAGGTTTATTTAAATTTCCAGTGGTTAACTTAATTACCATTTCCATTGCTTCAGTTTTCTACTTTTAGTCATGTTTGATGCAATACATCAGTTGGTTAATAATATGATACAAAATTGTTGTTGTTGCTGGGTTCATAATTAAGATTGATGGTGTTGGTGGTGGTGGTGGTGGTGATGGTGATGGAATACATCAGTTGGTGGTAGTGGAAGGAAGAAGAAGGAAAAGGTATAATGGAGGAAGAAGGAAGGAAGAAGAAGAGGATGAGGAGATGTCGTGAAAAGAAGAGGAAAGAAGATGGAAGAAAGAATTGGAATCCCAGGGGTAATATTGTCATTTTGCGCATCTCAGGTTTCATTAAGGGCAAAATTGGAATTTCATGTGTGCAGTGATTGCCACGTCAGCTAATTAGTGACGTGGCAGTGATTAAGTGGGAAGAGGGACGAAATTTTAAATGATTAAACAATGCAAGGGTAAATTGCCAAGATTAGCGATTACAAGAACGAATTTTTAAATGACGCCTAATTGCAAGGACGAAACACATATTAAAACGTTAAAGAAATTATTTGAATTTTTCCTTTGGAATCTACATTTTATGAATAAAACCTAGAAGAACTTCTTGATTATTCTTTGTTTTAATCATAGAAATTATCTATGACAATCGGTGCCATGTTTCTACTTTCTTTCTAGTATCAAGACATGGACATTAGAATTACAGGACGGTAGGGGATAAGATCCATAGAACCATACACCTATAAACCACCATAGTCCATCCCTCTTTCAAATATATTGCATTTACATATATACTAAGTCATTTTAAAGGGAAAAAAAACTTACACTGGCAGATTTTTTTGAGTCCATGTATTTAATTAAAATGTTTTATCAAAAACAAAAGGCAATATATATTTAGGAAGAAAAAAAAAACGGTTTTATTGAGGCGGTTTGGCACGCTCTAATGAGATCCATGTAGATTACTTCCGGGAACAAACAACTAAAGATACAATACGTCTGTGTATCTGTGTATATGTATAAACCACAAATCGCACTCATCAAAACCCTAGAACTCTGTCAAAAAAGAAAACCCTAGAACAACAATACATAATCCTTGTCTCTCTCTCTCTCTCTCTTGCGCGATGGATCAATCGATCATGGAATACAGAACCTTGAAACTCAAGATGATATCCGCAAGAGGTGTCAAAGATGTCACTTTTATCTCCAAGTTGATGGTGTACGCTGTCGTTTCAATGACCGGCGACCTGCACAACCCACAAACGGAAAGCACCAACGCTGACAGTGTTCGATTAAGAAACCCCAGATGGAACCGCTCCTTCACATTCACCTTCAAGGAATCTCTCGCTAACCAGGATCGTCTCACTCTGAAAATCCAACTCGTCGCACAATGTTGCACCGATAAGATAATCGGCACCGTCGATATACCTCTCAAGGTACTTCTTGATAACCCTGATAACGCCGGCTACGAACTCAGTTGCCAGGTTTGGAAAAAAAACTCAAAGAAATCCAGAGGGAATTTGAGGCTATCCTACAAATTTGGTGATCGTGTCAAAGCTCCACCACCACCAAAACGAAAACCGGGTCCCTTTCATTCTTATGAAGATGCTTATTTGTATTGTGTTAAGATTGGTATGGCGCTTGATGAAGCTTCTGAGGATGCTTTTTTCTATTGTCTTTGGAATGATGTTGATTTTTGATTATTGCGATTATGATTATGCTAAGAACTTTATTATTACATGTTACTCAATTGTAATCAATTACATTCTTATTGCTAGTATAATGGTTTAATTGCAATAGTTATTATGATTACGCTGCGAACTTGAATATTACATAAAAACATGTAACATTAGGACCAGAAATTTTAAGCGAAAATATTTAAAGAACTTTGTTTGAAGAATTTTTTTAAAGAAACTAAAAATAAAAACATGTAACATCTAAGAAGGACTAATAATTTATTTAACTCAATTAAAAAAACCATTTTCATTTGTTATTCGTTAAGCCAGCCATTTTGACATAAATAAGCATTAGAGAGGTGACAATCTACCTCTTCATGCGCGCACACACATATATAAAGAGAAAATGTATCAAGTGATAGGAATGTTTTATCGCGAGAGAAGAGAATAACTAGTAGAGGAATGCTAATTGCAATCGCTTCCTCAGTTGCTTTCACTACTAAAAAAACAAAAATTAGTGAGGGATATTTAGTGAGGGAAAATGTGAAATCCCTCTCTAATTCCGTCACTAAATTTTGCGACTAAGAAATTTGTGAGGAATTTCATTTTTTCCGTCACTAATTTCCCTCACTAATTTTGTTTTTTCTAGTAGTGTTTTGAACACTTTCTTCATGATTGGTCCACGTCACTCCTCAAAATAAACTTTGCAACTGGTAACCGGCTTCATAGATATAATTTATTTTAAAATGAAAAATAATGATAATTGATAAATATTGACTTCATCTCCTCTAAACAGCGATTTATTCGGTTTCTTCTGCAATTTCGACATGAAGCCCCCATAACTAATTTTCTTCAAGACCTCAAAACTATATTCTTTTTCACATTCTGCAAAATCATCGGAAGCAAAGAAGAGGTTGTCAAATTCTTTGCAAAGAGGTGATGATAGCACGTGAATCGTCTAAAAATCGTTACGTCGTTGATTTAGAAGGACACATGGGTTGAAAAGAAAAAAAAGATTTGAGCCTTTTTTATTTGGTTGAGTATGTGTTGTTGCAGAAGAGAATGACGAGGAAAGTCACATAACAATAAAACCCATTTTTTAATAGAGAAATTTTAAAATGTAAAAAAAGTGTTTAGGTATGGTACTTGTGTTTGAGCATAATTTTTATTTTGGTGATTATTAGAAGTAGATTCATGATTCAGATTCAATAGTTTCAGGGAAGAAGAAAAGAAAAAGACTGTGTTTTCTTGACAGTTGATGATTCTTCATTTATATCACCATCATCACCATTACCTGAGTTATTTTTTTGTAAGAAGTTAAATTAGTCCACCTAAATTGGCACTAGGGACAATTGAACCTAAGACCTCAAGGAGGAGCACACCCCCAGGTCCCAAGTCAATACCACTAGGCCAACCCAAATGAATTATTAAGGACGAGAACTGAGTAATCGTACTAAAGAATAAGATCCACAAACTTACAACTGTTTGTTTTACAACACTCTTATATATTGTGTAACATACAAATAAATCTAAGAAACATCGCAATAAACAACATTAAATAACATATAAATTAATTTTCTTTAAACTAACACATACTTATTATATATAAGCTATTAATTTATACACAACCTGTTTGGATCAATTCTCAAAGAGAATCGTTTTAAAAACCTATGAAACCTTGGTGAATGCACGCTTTGTTAATTAAACAAAAAATTAATATATAATTAATTTTGTTTTTGAATATTAGATAAATTAGACATAATTGATTTTTTCTCAATGCTGATGAACTAAACATGACTTTGGAGTAGTGTATTTCAATCACAAGCACGAACCACTAGTATATCTTAAAAATAATATATATA
>Ga0315914_1010281_pt1 | contig 11692 bp, 7 predicted proteins | sample MpolenodulesMG_FD_203920 | JGI IMG/M metagenome (GOLD analysis project Ga0315914, IMG submission 203920) | Medicago polymorpha root nodule microbial communities from Los Angeles, California, United States - elongated nodules | ecosystem: Host-associated > Plants > Roots > Nodule | place: USA... | reverse complement strand
TCTGGGAGTCTGTTGGTTCCTCCGTTACCAACACTGTAATAATTCTTAGGTATTCTTACCAGCTTTTGGGCCCTAAGCCTTTCAGGTTTAACAATTACTGGTTGGAGCATAAAGATTTTAAGGATGTTCAAACCTAAAACTGGGCAAATTTGGTGTATTCTGGATGGATGGCCCATAATTTTAAAGAAAAATTCAAGAACCTTAAGGGTATCCGTAAGAGTTAGAGTAAGGAGACTTTTTGTAACATGGACTTACGGTTGGACAACCTAAGTGAGAGAATCAAGGACTTTGATGTGTTGGCTAGTGAAAGGAATCTTTTGGCACAAGAGGAGGTATAGAGAACCTGACTTTTGGAAGATATCTGGTCTCTCCTTAGGTTGAAAAACTCTAAGATATTTCAGAGGTCAAGAGCAAGATGGTTGAAAGAAGGTGATGCCAATTCTGCTTATTTTCATGCATGTGTGAAGAAAAAGGGGCGCATAAACTCTATCCTAAAGCTCCAAGTGGGTGATAGATGGGTAGAAGAAGTTGTAGAGGTCAGGCAGGAGGTGGTGGTATCAATTTTAATTAAATCTCTAACCTTGATGATAGTACATTGGTTGCCTCATTCCTTTTGAGTGAAATTAAAGATGTTATTTCTAGTGTGGATGGTAATAAGAGTCCAGGCCCAGATGGTTTTAACTTCATTTTCTATAAGTGGTTTTGTCAGATTATCAAATATGAGGTTGTTGTGATGTTTGATCAATTTTTTTGCTTCGGCCACTCTCCTCAAGAGTTTTGCATCCTACTTTGTCACTTTGATTCCCAAGGTTGGGTCCCCACTTTGTCTTGGTGACTTTAGACCAATCTCTCTACTTGGATCCTTGAAAGAGTTAGTAGTTAAGGTGTTGGCGACGCATCTTGCGCCCGTGATGGATAAAATAATTTATGCTAATCATTTTGCGTTTATTAGGGGAGGCAATTGGTGGATGGCGTGGTGGCTATTAATGAAATTATCGAATTGTCTAGGAGAGGGCACAAATATTGCCTAATTTTTAAGTTGGATTTCAAAAAAACCTATGATTCAGTCAGCTGGTATTTTCTAGATTATATGATGCAAAGGCTAGGGTTTAGTTGGAGATGACAGGCTTGGATATATGCTTGTGTATTTACTGGGAGTTTGTATGTCCTAGTTAACGAATGTCTTACTCAAGAGATTAATATTTAAAAAGCTTTAAAGCAAGGTGATCATTTGGCTTCGTTTCTCTTCATGTTGGTTGTGGAGGGGTTTAGTGCTTCCATTAGGAAGGAAAAGGAGATAAAGGAGTTTGTGGGTTTCAAATTTGGCTGCACAGGTTTGTCGGTGTCACATCTTTAGTATGTAAATGATAGTTTTCATTGGTGAAGCCTCTATGAGGAACGTGTTGACTATGAGGACTATCCTTCGCTGCTCTGAGCTTGCTTCAGGCACTGTTTCAATTTTGCAAAGAGTTGTCTACTTGGTATCGATGTGGAGGAGTCCTTTTTGATGATGGCAGAGAACTTCCTCCATTGTTGGTTGGGTAGTCTTCCTCTCAAGTATCATGGGCTGTCGGTGGGAGCTAACCCTCGTTTGGAAAAATTTTAGAAATTTCTTGTTAAACTTATAGCTACTAGGCTTACCTCATGGAATAACATATTTTTTAGTCTTGGCGGTCAAGTTATTCTCATTAATTCTATCCTGAACTCGATCCCTATCTTTTACCTCTCATATATGAAAACGCCGGTGTTTGAAAAAGATTGTTGGCATCAAAAGGCATTTCTCGTGGGCTGGGGTAGGGGGGTTGAAGGGTGCTAATAAAATTTCTTGGGTTCGATGATGGGAAGTTTGTAAGCCTAAGAGTAAAGGAGGTCTCAAGGGCTCGTGATCTTAGGTTAGTCAATTTGGCGCTTTTAGGAAAATGGCGATTGAGGATTTTATTATAGGGTAATGGAATTTGGAAGAGTATCTTGAGAGAAAGGTACGATATTCGCAGGACTTCTTCCCACCTAGGGGAGACATGAAGCTCTTCGATATGCATCTGGGTGGTGGAAAAGGCTATCATTGTTGGGGGTTAATTTGAATTCTGCCTCAGACTGGTTTGCAGATGGTGTTTTAAAGGTAGTTAGGAATGGGTGGCAGACTTCAGTTCCCTAAATTGTTTCAAGTGTAAAATCAATAGACGACAACTGTGGGTGCTATGGGGTCTTGGATAAGGGATATTTGGGTGTGGGACCTGCATTTGCATGTACAATTGTTTGTTTGGGATCATGACATATGTTTGGAGCTAAGGACGTTGTTGGATGGGGTGGGCTTGTCTTAGGCTGAGGACTCTTGGTCCTCGAAGTTTAGATTTGATGGAGTTTACTCAGTCTGGTCTGCCTATAAGGTTATTTTGGGGTCAGTTTAGATGTTAGGAAGGGAGACTATTAGGGCCATCAACTTAGTGTGGAAGAGTTGGGCCCCTTCCAAAGTCCACGTTTTCTCTTGGCAACTTTTACTTGATAAGATCCCTTCGCATCTTAATCTCTTTAATCGGGCATGCAACAGTGTGGTCAATCTAGAAAGCTCGCAATGATCTAATTTTTGTTGTTAAGCTAATTATTGTTGATCAACTGGTTGAGAGGATTCAATTCCAGTCTTGGAAGTAGTTCTATCGTAAACACGTGAGGTATCAATGTACTTTCTATAAGTGGCAGGTGGAGTCAATCCTTTGTCTGCGCCAGTAGTGTATGGGGTGGTGGACAGAACTAGATTCGATATGTGCTTTGGTAGTTTGGGTGGTCCCTAGTCTTCTGAGCTATTTTTTTCGGTGTTTGGGTCTTTCATTTTTTGTTAGCCTCTGATTTTTCTCTGGTGGGTTTGTGGAGTTGTCTGGTGTTTTCTCTTCTCGCTAAGGATTTGTTTCCTCTTTTTTATTTTTGTTGTTTGGTGTGTTGGTGGCCCTTTGTTGTCGTTGTATCAGGAGATTTCTTGGTGTTCGGTGTTTTGCTATACCCGTTTTTTTTTATATACTATTTGCCATTAAAAAAAAATCATACTTTTTTTTTATCATTTTCTTGATAATTATCGATTTGAGATATTTTATCTAGCAAATTCTCCACCTTATCATTATATATAAATGTACTGAACTCCTCAAGTTTAGGGTAAATAGAAGATGGAGGTAAGGATAAATTTAAATTGAAGGTTGAAAAATTGATAGGTGTTGGATTATCAAGTGGGTCAATGATGTTGGTTAAATAGGAGGATGGGAACTTCACTTTGAGGTTCAGGCATAGAGGGGATGATATTTGGTGCAAGTTCAAAGCCTAGAACCATAAGTTGTGCATCAGATGTTGGTTCAAATGTGTGTGTTGGCTATGTATGGTAGAGGGACAATATGCAAATGAATGTCCAGACAAGAAAGAAAAAGATACTAAGGAAAGTAAAGAAAATTCAAAATTAATAAAAAATTATACAAAATATATAATTTAGAGCCTTTAGAAGATGTTATTGATAGTGAACTAAAATATATGGATGTTTGCACATAGCATTCTTGTAGTTGTACTCTTTTTTTTTAACAGACTTGAGAGATATTTAGAAAAACGCTCTGCTAGGGTTTCCCCTAACATGAGTGCCGTTTCTTCACACATTTGATTCTCTCTTTGCCAAAGAAGAAGATCATTCTCTGCAGCAATTTCGTTTTGCGTAGGGTAATTCAATCAACCAATTTGTGTTAAGGGGTGTCTCGCCCATCTACATAAAATTGGTCATTGGGTTACGTATTTCAATTGAATTGATTGTTGTGTTATTCCTTTTCTGGTGCTGCTCTAAGCCAACCGCATAAAGTTTTATATTGAACTTTTTGCTGCTCCAATTGGTTGTACGTGAGAAATTCTGATCAATTTTGGAGGATTTTGGTACTGAACGATAATCATTCATCACTGATTCCGATCTCAGTTGCCATGTTTGATTGGCAGGCTGAGATGGCCCCTCTTGCAGCCGCTCTTAAAATTGCAAGGGTCACTACATTGCCTGTCCCATCTGCCATGCTAGTGATTTCTTTTGCACAGACACTCACGACCTCGACAAAGACCGCCTCAATTGATAATTTGCCAAAACCAACAATTCGTGGAGAAACACTCAATATCAAAATCACACAAGACATTTATGAAAGGGGAATGAATGTTTGCAAGACTAACCTGCGGGGACGTCTGATTTTAAACAAAGGAGACAAGCCATACTCTACAAAGGAAATCGAATCGAAATTGCAAAAGGTATGGAAGACAGCATAAGCCTGGCGCATGATGTCTCTTGGAAGAGGTTATTACAAATTTTTCTTTGCTTCTGAGATGGATATGTGTACTGTCTGGGCTGCGGGCACTGTTACCTTAAAGCCGGGTGTACTTCAGCTTTTCGAGTGGTCCAAAGACTTCAATATGCACACACAACGTAACACCCACGCTCAGGTTTGGATACGTCTGCTGGAACTACCTTAGGAATACTGGATGGAACAGACGCTCCGTGAAATTGCAAGTGCGGTGGGCACCCCTCTTGTGATAGACAATGCGACGTCAAAACGTTTGATTGGACACTAAGCACGAATTCTTGTCCACATAGATTTTTCACCTAAGATATTTCATGAAATTGTCGTGGAAAGAGAAGGTTATGCTTTCACACTTGAGGTGGCTTATGAATCGTTTCCCGATTTCTGTTCTCACAGTCAGAATATTGGGCATGATGTGACTGCTTGCAGACGACTATACCCAAGAAAGGAAATAACTGCCCCTAAGGAACAAAATGCAATGGGGAAGAAGCAGATACAGACAACGAAACCTACATGGGTTCCAAGGACTGATAATCCTTCCAGTTTTGGGTCATCCTTGGCTTTTGGCGCAGCAAAATTAATTACTCAAGAACCGGTGATTGTGGAAGAGGAAACGAAATAATTAATTGAACCACAACAAAATCTTGATATTTTCGGCCAGCAAGCAACGGAAACAACCATTACTTCATTATAGATGGAGGTCGATCAGAACCAAGGGTAAGAAATACGTGACCAAGATGAAATTCATGAGGTTACGCAAGCAACCCCTGTCCGCACAGATGCAATGCCCGCAACTCTACCGACACCCATGGTAATTCCTACTTTTCATAGTCCTATACTCCAAAATAATACTTTTAGCATGCCTTTTGAGAATGTTTCGAATGAATTAATTCCATATGATTTAGAAGGGAACCATATGTCTGTTCTATCGCCTGTAAAAAAGACAAATCTTGACATCAGTAGCATTATGGCTCTGGATGATGCTCAAATTGATCTGGTGCTGCAACAGGACATAAACTTTATGCAGACAGGGGTATCTAAGGCAGCAGCGTCTGAGGTTGCATCTGAGGTGCCGTTGATAGAGGTTGTTTCCAAGTCACCGTTTAAATGAATATAATATTTCGGAACATCCGGGGAATCGGTAACAATGATTCCCGGCTTGCCTACAGTGATATGTGTCGGCTTCATAATCCGTCATTGGTTTTTATTGCGGAACCTATTACTATGATTTTATCCCTAATTGGTTCCGGAGAAATGTCTGTGTTAATAATTATTGTCTGAATAATAGGGAACCTTATTTGTTCCCATATTTTATGAGAGGGAAATTGTTGTGCGGACAGGCTTGCTGCTACGGGACATGCGATTACTGACACATCTTGGATCACCATTTTGCCTCCTTCGTTATTGGTAGACTTTGCTAGGGACATGAATGCCCTACCTAGCTACAGATTTCCTTAGCATTTTTGTTCCTTTTATTTTCTGTTACTTTCCTTTTTGCCTTTTTGTTTTTCTTTTGAGGGTATTGACCATGTCCTCCCTCTTTTGTATAGTTTTCCCCCCTTTTTAGAATAATATTACGTATTGGAAAGGCGACAGAGGATGGGGGCGTCTGTTGGGTGCCAACCTAGTTGGGATGCATCAGATTCTCCCAGATGTCTAACCTTTCTTTTGGCCTTATCAAAAAAAAAAGTTGTACTCTTTTTTAATATATTTCAGTGTTATATGTTTTTAGACCCTATAAATATACTAATTTTTTTTAGCCCATAAGCCTTTTCTTAGACTTTTTGTCACCCAAAATTTTTCGATCACTATTTTCTTTGGAGGAAATTTTTATAATATTTTAAACATTCATTCAAAATTTTATTAAAAAAGAGGGTTAAATATGTTTTTGTCCTGATAAATACGTTAACTTTTCGTTTTAGTCTACCTAAAGTTTTTGTTAAACTTTTAGTACCCCAAAAGTTTTTCATCAGCATATGCTTTTGATATTTTTAATCAAATTTTGCAGAAATATATAAAATATTATGACAATCTCTCCCAAAAGAAATTAGAGTTTTTTAATCTATACTATATATAAAGAAAACTACCCCTTTCAGCACACTTTTGGGTTGGACTTTTCTTTCCAAAAATATCCTTAATTTTAAATACAAATAGTCAATTATAAAATAACACGTGGATTAGAAATCCATGTCACTAATCGTACCCTTAATTTTTTATCAGCCGCTTTTATGTTGTACATCTGTGTTGTTCCCCTCAATACAACCTACAAAGATTGCCAAGTATTTTCATATCCCTTCCAAAAAAAATAGTATTTCCATATTTTTTTATTATTTTATTTATTTATTAATATAAGTTACTCTTCCTTAGTAATGGTAAAGATTGAACTTTAAATCCTATAAAAAATGATTACTAACAAACGTGAGCAAAAAATAATGTTAAATATTGGACTTTAAATCCTCTAAAAAAAAATTAGTAGCAAACATGAGCAAAAAATATCATTAAAGATTGAACTTTAAATCTTAAAAAAAAAATTAGAACAAACGTGAGCAAAAAATATTGTTAAAGATTGGACTATAAATCCTCTAAAAAATATTAGTAACAAACGTGAGAAAAAATAATGTTAAAGATTGGACTTTAAATCCTCTAAAAAAAGATTAGTAACAAACGTGAGTTAAAAATAATGTTAAAGATTGGACTTTAAATCCTCAGAAAAATATTAGTATCAAACGTGAGCAAAATATAATGTTAAAGGTTGGACTTTAAATCCTCTAAAAAAAGATTAGGACTCAAAATATTTTAGAAAAAGATTTGTTAGCACTATATTAAATTTATATTATATATAAAGAAAACTACCCCTTTCAGTACACTTTTGGGTTGAACTTTTCTTTCCAAAAATTCACTTAATTTTAAATACAAATAGCCAATTATAAAATAGCACGTGGAGGATTAGTAATCCATGTCACTAATCGTCCCCGTTAACCCTCTTTTACATCCGTTAACCAAAGATCGAACTCACAAAAAACTGGCACAAAACAAAAACTCATGTTACATTTTTATCAGCCGCTTTTATGTTGTACATCTGTGTTGTTCCCCTCAATACAACTGACAAAGATTGCCAAGTATTTTCATATCCCTTCCACAAAATATAGTATTTCCATATTATTTTATTATTTTATTAATACTAGCGGAAAGACGGGCACTATCGTGCCCGTTTGTCCGCTTTTTCTACTGCGCTAACGCATGTGATTATTTTTTTATGTTTGTTTGTATAATTTTGATTAAATTTTAAAATATAAATGGAAATTATTGATATATTGATTTATAAACAAATATGGTCAAGGCATATAACAAAATAATTTATGAACTCGACATATTTTAGTTTGCCTGCATATAAAATAAAGATAAAATAATCATCTTTTATTGTTTATTGTAATAGTAATTAGTAACATCATAACAAAAATGTATAAATGACATGTTATGTAAAAGAAACATTGCTATCATTGCGATAAAAGAATATCTTTAAAAACTATATTTTTCGTAAAGTCTCCATCTTCTCCTTCTATTTTCCCTTCTTTAATGAGAACTTTTGTTGAATTTTGAGAAACTTCTCTTGATAAAACTACATATAATTGACCATGGCTGAAAACATGTCGTGGAAGATAGATTTCGACATTGGAAATGGTCTGCCCTTGTGACTTATTTACGGTAATAGCAAAACTTAGTCTAACGAGAAACTGTTTTCTACTAAGCACAAAGGAAAATCCTGAACTCGCATTTGTTTTTAATTTAATTATGGGCAAGAATGCTCTTTTTCCAACATTGCTTCCTGTTAGGATTTCAACATCCAACATATTCTTAAATAAATAACGACATAACAATCGTGTCCCATTACAAAGGTCATGATATCTAAGGTCTATGTTTTGCAACAACACCAAAGGTGCACCTCTTTTTTACCTTTAAAATATGTGGTGGGATACTTCCTTGAGCAATTGAGTTTAAGAATTCCTGTTGATATAAGTTATGAGTATCCCCTTCAACCTCGTCAAATGACAATAAATTATGTTCTTCTCCTGAAAACTGATTGATAATTATGTCATCCAATTTTTGAACATCATCATTTGTAGGTGTAATTAATATTCTGGTTCATCATATTATGATTCATTACCATGAGTTTCTTGAAAAGTTGATGCATTATTAAGATCTGATAGTTAAAATAAATATACAAGAATATTTATGACAAAAAGAAAGTATCACAATACAATAATAAATAATAGTAATTGTTAAATAGGTGTAAAAGTATATAATTTTGTTTTCATCACTAACCAAGTGTTGGGTCATTAATATGTATGGTACTTCATTTTGCTTCGTTGTCATGGGTTCCTTGAAAGTGTGTTTTGAAAAATTCATAGCTGTGAAAATTTGACTGGGCATGTTTGGCTCAACGATATCATTAGTGCATGATATTTCAACTTCATTTCCTTTTTCTTTTTCTTTCCGTTGTTTATAATTTTCTCGTCTTTGAAGTAGACGTTGTTGTGTTGGTTCATTGACCATTCTCTGTTTTCTTTTCCTTTCATATCATGGCCTTACTTTCTGGTGATCCTCCTTCGATCGTCGACTTTTGCTATTTCCCATTTTTCTAATTAGAATCGTCAAAATTAAAAGATTAATAATTAATAATGAAAAAGATTTTGTTTTTTGTTTTAATGGGGTAATAATGAAAGAGTTAGTAAAAGTACCATGGATATATTTAATTTTTTTAACAAAAGAAGACATGAATTTTTAATATTTTTTTTGTCAATGTATGACTGTGATATTTGTTAAAATAGCGACATCCATCATTGCTCCATTTAGGTGTGCTCTATTTACCTAATTTCAAGCCATATATATGTGACGTGTCGCCAAAACAATTTTAATTGTTAAGATTAAATAGAATGTGGGAGCTAATGTAAATGTGAGATTGATATGGGGCTATCCTACAACAGCAACAGTGAGGGAAGGCCATTTGAAAATATTCGAGGTCCTTATCATTGGTGGGGCGTCACAACTTGCATGTGAAGAGGACAACCATTGTTGACTAAACTAACTACAAAAAAGCTTGAGTGGGGAAACAAAGATCACATAGAAAGCATAAAGGAGTTGAGTGATAGAGTTTTCAATGTCATCATATGCATCGACGTTACATACGTTGCTGAAGCTATATTGCCTTTATTAAACAAAATAATGATTTATTTAATAATTAAAAAAAACCACGGTTCCCTTTATATAAAAAAAAAGTAACGCTATCATAGTTTGTATAAACAATTATAAAGCAACAAAGTCAAATAATCTTTGAAATTAATCGTAAGAAATTTGAATCATAATCACTTATAAAACAGCAAAGTCAAATAATCCATAAAATTAATCGACTTTGATTAGTTGTAACATGAAAGAACCCTAATTATTTATATTTAATGTTTAATATAGTGCTAACAAATGTTTTTCTAAAATATTTTGAGTCCTAATCTTTTTTTTAGATGATTTAAAGTCCAATCTTTAATAATATTTTTTGCTCACGTTTGTTACTAATCTTTTTTTAGAGGATTTAAAGTCCAATCTTTAACATTATTTTTTGCTCACTTTTGTTACTAATCTTTTTTTTAGAGGATTTAAAGTCCAATCTTTAACATTATTTTTTGCTCACGTTTGTTACTAATATTTTTTTTAGAGGATTTAAAGTCCAATCTTTAATAATATTTTTTGCTCAAGTTTGTTACTAATCTTATTTTTAGAAGATTTAAAGTCTAATCTTTAACAATATTTTTTGCTCACGTTTGTTACTAATCTTTTTTAGAGGATTTAAAGTCCAATCTTTACCATTATTTTTTGCTCACGTTTTTTACAATTGATGAAAGGCGAAGGAAGAGTAACTTATATTAATAAACTAAAATAATAAAATAATATGGAAATACTGTTTTTTGTGTAAGGGATATAAAAATAGTTGGCAATCTCTGTCGGTTGTATTGAGGGAACAACACATATGTACAACATTTTTTTTAGGGAAACACAAATGTACAACATAAAAGCGGTTGGTAAAAAAGTAACATGAGTTTTTGTTTTGTGCTAGTTTTTTGTGAGTTTGACCTGTGGTTACGGAGGTAAAAGAGGGTTAACGGGGACGATTAGTGACACGAATTAGTAATCTACGTGTTAATTTATAATTGGCTAACAGTAAGAACAGTTCATAAGGAATTGTGTGTAAGATTTCTCCTTAAATTAAATTTATTATTTATATATATATATATATATATATATATTTTACATGTGTTATTTGTATTTAAAATTAAATTTTAAAATTAAGGGTATTTTTGGAAAGAAAAGTTCAACTCAAAAGTGTGTTGAAATGGGTAGTTTTGTTTATATATAGTATAGAATATATATTTGTTACATGTGTTATTTGTATTTAAAATTAAAATTTAAAATTAAGATTTTTGGAAAGAAAAGTCCAACCCAAAAGTGTGCTGAAAGAGGTAGTTTTCTTTATATATAATATAGATATAGATATATATATTTGTTACATGTGTTATTTTATTTAAAATTAAATTTTAAAATTAAGGGTATTTTTGGAAAGAAAAGTCCAACCCAAAAGTGCGTTGAAAGGGGTAGTTTTCTTTATATATAGTATATAATATATATATATATATTTGTTACATGTGTTATTTGTATTTAAAATTAAAATTTAAAATTAATGGTATTTTTGGAAAGAAAAGTCAAACCCAAAAGTGTGTTGAAAGGAGTAGTTTTATTTATATATAGTATAGATAAGTTATTATTCCTTAGCCTTTGATCAACTGTAACAAACGTGAGCAAAAAATAATGGTAAAGATTGAACTTTAAATCCTCTAAAAAAAATTAGTAACAAACGCGAGCAAAAAATAATGTAAATATTGGACTTTAAATCCTCTAAAATAAAAGTTAGTAACAAACGTGAGCAAAAAATATTGTTAAAGATTGAACTATAAATCCTTTAAAAAAAATTAGTAACAAAAGTGAGCAAAAAAATTATGTTAAAGATTGACTTTTAAATCCTCAAAAAAAAATTAGTAACAAACGTGAATAAAAAATAATGTTAAAGATTGGACTTTAAATACTCTAAAAAAATATTAGTAACAAACGTGAGCCAAAAATAATGTTAAAGATTGGACTTTAAATCCTCTGAAAAAAATATTAGTAACAAATGTGAGCAAAATATAATGTTAAATATTGAACTTTAAATCCTCTATTTTTTTTTTTTAAACAAAGGAAGGTGCAGCAGAGCTGCAACCCCTATATATATTGAAAAAGAAAGGGAAAAAACAAGAACAAAAGAGAAATGAGGGGGGACATCAACCAAAACCCTCAAACGGCTT
>Ga0315914_1010279_pt1 | contig 11693 bp, 9 predicted proteins | sample MpolenodulesMG_FD_203920 | JGI IMG/M metagenome (GOLD analysis project Ga0315914, IMG submission 203920) | Medicago polymorpha root nodule microbial communities from Los Angeles, California, United States - elongated nodules | ecosystem: Host-associated > Plants > Roots > Nodule | place: USA... | reverse complement strand
GATTTTTCTTCTAGTCATTAGATATTATATTAGGTTGTTTTACAATACTCAGCAAAATGATGACTATCAATTTATAATTGTCATCTCAACTGGCCATTTATGATTGATATTTACACTATAAGTTTATCATCTAGTAAATGCATAAAGAATTTTAACACAATTGACAATTATCGTGAACATCAAAAAACAAAAAAAAACTTTAAAAGTTGTAGAAATTTGAAATGTCAGTGTGATTATGCCATGGACAATATGGTTAGGGTTTTTGGGTGAGGGAATATCATGTTTGGAGTTTAAGCTTGGGGAGAGTGAGGGTAAGTGGGTTTGGCATCAGGGCAGTGAGTTCTCGGTGAATTCCATGTATATGTTGTTTGAGGGGTTGTTGGTGAGAGTAGGTAGCATGGGCAAGGTGTCAACTAATTAAATATTTAATTAATTATCCAATTAGAAATTTAATAGCCTTATTACTTAATTTGATCACTAATCATCAACTAAGGCTCACAATTGATAAATAGCTAATATAATTACTAGACTTTCTAGCCGTTTTGCCACACGGGTCATATACATCGTAATTATAGTAGACAAAAGTGAAGTTTAATAGCACAATTACAACTTATAATTTGAATGTCATCATTTTGAGTACAAATATTCATTCTGTTTTTTCATGCCTACAAATTACAGAACACTTTTTTAAACACTAAATTCAATGTACTATCACTGCAATGACCATTTTCATATAGTAGCAAAATTTTCAAACCATTCCCTTGAAGTAACCCTTGATATTGCTACATAAAGTTGACCATGCGAGAAACCTGATTGTGGAAGATATATGTCAACTTGTTTGAGTGACTGCCCTTGACTTTTGTTGATAGTCATTGTAAAACATATATATGTAGGAAATTGTCTACGTCGAAATTAAAATGGAATTCTTTTATAAGATGGTGTCAATAACAGTCGAGGTATATATACCTTATCCCCAATCTTTCTTCCTATTATCACCTTTACATATCTACCCATTTTTGTGATTCTCAACCTAGTTCCATTACCTAGGCCTGCAGTTGGGTCCAAGTTTCTAATTAACATTACAATAACCCCAACTTTCAATCTTATTTTGTGATTTGGAAGACCATAAATATTAATCGCGTTCAAGAATTACGGTGTATGAACATCGTCCGGCCTACTGACCATTGATGGATTTGAGTAAGGAAAATAACTACTTAGATATATGATAAGATCCATCCTATAATCATTAATCTCATAAATGGTAGCGATTAAATTCATCCTAAAAGGTAACATTGAAGTAGAACAAACATGGGCTTCTTGCTTAAGAAGTGTTTGAATGCAAACTAAAATGTGATTGTGCAATTTACTCCATCGTCAATAGTCCCATTAGTGTAAAGAAAAAAGTTTACCAACATCTTATCATTAGGCTGCATACATACATCACATATTTGATAAAAACTAAAATATACTAAGAGAGAATTTTTGGTATAAACTAACATATTGGGTTTTAAAAATGTTAAGAATTTAAAATTCAAATCATACTGGAAAGAAATGAACAAAAGCAGTACAAAGCATACAAAAAATTAAAAGCATTCCCTAAATATTGACAGAGCAGTCTGCAAACGAATACATCAAACAATTTTTCCTTGTACACCCATTATGTATCTCAGCTCATTAGGCAGTCAATTTTTCTGTTGTTGATCTTTGTTTGGTGCAGCTGTCAAGTATTAGTCATTGTATCTCAGTTCATTATGCTGTCAATTTTTCTGGTGAAATATAAGACATGTCATAACCATGTAATAAAAAGGACAGACAAATAAGTTCCATGTGAATGCAATTGCACAAAGAAACACTTTGTGGCATATGTTTAAAAATTACACAGATGCAAAACATAAATTCTGTGTCATAAAATTGACTTATAATTGGTTTGTTAGACTAACCTTACAAAACATAACCTCTTTGAACAAAAGTTATGAAGTTCACCTAAAACACATCACACACTTGCAGGAGTTAGACAAAAACTACATTTATGGAAGAAAAAAAATGCGAAATAAAGAATTTTGAAGTACAACCTCAACGTATAAACAACTTATAAGTCTGAATATAATTATACCCACATTTTTAATCAAAAAAAAAAAACATGAGTGGTGAGAGTGAAATTTAAAGAGGCATTCCGTTAAACATGTAAAAGGAGAAGAAATTGAATTTAAAAAACTTCTAAAAATTTGTATTTGAAGATGAAGGCAGCAACTCACTCAATTCAGAATTTGAAATTACTTATCATATTTCTCCGGTTACCAAATCTAAACTGCGTTAAGTGCAAAAAGCTTCATACGAAGCTTTAGAGATAACCAAAACACAAATTGAAAAAGCAAATGAGAGAAAGATGGGATAATCAATTAGATGAATTGAAGAAACAAATTTGTTGAAAAATGAGAAGGCTTACCACTAAATATAAGACTTATTCACAATTACATGAAAATATTGGAAATACCTGCATAACTCTACCTGCATGTTGCGCCAATGTTCTTCCAAGTTCAAAATTAGAAGGCTTCACGAATAAGTTTTCCAATGAACTGTGAGTGGAATTATTTATTGTCAAAAACAATTAAAATCAAATATTCATCTACATAAAAGCTTGAAGCGAGTAATCTAATTGATCAACAGATTAGGATAAATGTGAATCCAAACTAATAAAAACTTCAACAAAAAAAAACATTTCATACATCAACTCAATTTGGAACCGATCACGACGGGTGAAAGAAAGGCGACATCCAGGATGATCGTCACCGGAAGTTTACTGATGCTAGCGAATCATGTTTTAGAGAGTTGAGTTCAACCACCGATGAAGCATCAGATTGAGAGAAAAATTTGATTTAAAGATTTCAAATTCAACGAAAAAGATGGAGAGAAAGATTGAGTGTGATTCACTTGTTTCTGTTTCAGGATAGATTAGAGAACGCCAAAACCTTTTTTAGGGGAAAATAGTGGTTGGAGAGAGAGATTGAGTGAGCGATTCGAGTCTAGATCTGCTTCAATTTCTTGATAGTTCAGTTATCAGCAGTCAGATTTACGGATACCTGACATGTGGTAGTTAAAGTCTTGAACTGCTAAGAGAACGGGAATCAATTTCAGTGTTTTTTCTCCCTCTTTCTCTTCTCGAAAACACGTTTGTGTCTTTCTTCCTTGAAACACCGATGAACTAATTATAACAACACTTCTTCTGGTCAGAACCCAACTTGCGATTCCATCTTGCCGCATGTATTGTTCGTGTTGCTCACCGCGCCGTCTTGCAAAGCCATCTCACCGCATCGCCGATATGCAGCCCCACCGCAATACTTTGTTCTGAAACAGTGAAATTTAGAGATGAATTGTTAATTAAAATCACAAAGTATCTGGTGGTTGTAGTTAATAAGTACAGAGACACAGTGACGGCGAGCCGAGGTGGAGCGATGGACTTTCACAACGGCAGTGAAGCAGCATGATGGAAGCAGGAAGCAAGCGTGAAAGGAAGAAGAAAGGATGGTACCGTGGAGAAAAATAGGAATAGGTTGGGTGGGAAATTGAAACGGAACATTGGTGATTGAAAGATTATGAATATTTATTTTTGATGGAATACATACATAATGATAATAACATTGGAAATATACAAAATAATGGGTGGGATGTTGATGCATTAAACAAAAGGGTTGGGGGGAGATTCAAATTCAAATTTCAAATACTAATGTAGTTATGCATTTAATGAGATTTTTAGGAGGGAAAAATTAGGTTTAGGGTTATGCAATTAGGTTAGCATTGTACTCTAGGATTAGATATAAAGATTGTTATGATATTTGCCCACATAATGATATTGGAATATAATAAATAATAAAATATTCCAACAGAGATGACTTTGAAAAACGTCCTCTATTCCAAGACTTTAAGGGACGATTATTGAAAGTGTTGCCAAAATCGCGAGAAAAGCATCCCCTTAGACTATAGGCGACACTCGTATAGAAGACACATCAAAAGCGTCCTCTATTCTCTTTGGCAACGATTTTCATAGTTTTGACAACATTTTTCTACTGTTGTTAGAGGCAATAAATGGTGTAGTGACAATCCTTGGGCCGTTATTGCATTTGTTCCTGAATTTATTGCCCTTGCTCTTACTTTTATTCAGACATGGTTTGCAATTCACTTAGCTAGCAATAAAGGTGGTTAGTTATGAGAATGTTGTTTTCGTTATGGCACTCTTCGCGTCTCTATGGATTGTGTTGAATTTTTTTAATGAACATTTGGGTTAAGTTTGTGTGTCCCTTCTTAAGTCTTGACTATGAGTGTATTTAAAAAATAGAGTGCCTTTTTCTGTGATGTGTGTTTGAATTGAAACATGAATTTTCATATTTCAAATTAATTTATTGAAATTAATATTCTCATTGATGATCTACGTGTTACTATGTTGTTGCGATTATGTTGATTTTGTTTAGATGAGTTGTTCGTTCATCGATATCACAATAAGTGAATAGATCAAATTAGTTAATAAGCAAGTACTCCGTCTGTCCCAAATTATAAGTACTTTTAGTCTTTTCACATGTATTAAAACTGTAATTAATTTTGTATGGAAAAGAGATATTATGAGTTATTTTACAAAATTGTCTTTAATAAACGAAAAATGCTATATGTCGCGACAACTTGTTTCCTGAGAGGTTCACGAATGAATTGCCACTTGCATGTTATAGTGTCTCTCTCAGTCTCATGGGATTCTTTCTCAAGCTAGATGACCCAAACCCCTACACACAAACAATTCAAAACCATCTTTCTCTTTCTCCAGGAAGTGATTACACCCTTTCCTTCAACTTAGCTTCACACCCACCATATCTCTCACATATTTCACATCATTTGTAAATTACCCATTCCTTCAATTTATGGTGTTCTGGAGCAATTTTGTATTCAACATAAACATCTATGCTATTTTCTTGTGGAATAAAGGTGTTGAAGTGATGGTGGTAGAATTTTGAGAGACGGTGATGTCTAGATTAGGTAGTATGACAGTGATGTTTTTTTTTTCTTCTGTTCTTTCTGTTTTGCTTTATAATATATATTTAAAAAAAGAAATAGAAAAACATTAGCATGCATATGTTGTATAACTCACAAATACAAAGTTCGTGAAATTTCCCAAAAAAATTTTCGAGACATATAGCATAGCTCTTAATAAATGATATAGGAAAGATAAATTAACAAATTGAAATAAAATAAAAAAAAATAGTATTAATGATTCATTACTATTGTAAAGTGACTTGTAATTTGGAACAAATTTTTTCTCTAAAACCACTTATAATTTAGAATTAAGCTACTATATTTTAGGTTATATATAGACATGGCAACACACAAAGTATTTGTTACGAAATAACCTAACAAAAATCAACTCAAATATAATCACTAGTTATGAAAATGGCAGACTTGATGAATCATTTCTTCATCAACTTCAGCACAAACTTCTTCACTTAGTTTTTTTTCTGGCTTTTTCTCATTTGCAAAAGAAACATGATTACTATCTCCACTGTTACTAAACTTTTGACCCATGTGACGCACATGCCCTATCATAAATAAATATATATATATATATATATAGACACACACACACATTAATGTTAAATAAGTCTTATGAGAAATTTATACTATCATAAAACATAGTATGATAAACATTTTCTTAAAGAATGAGTTGCATACAACATTAGTTATAATAAATATATTACAATGATATTTATCCCACAGACAAACTTTAAATTTTCAACCATGTGCACGTGTAACCATATTTAACAACTGACCTTGTATATATTATGTAGTATCCCTACCAACTGAGTTAAGCTCACAGGGATTTTTATTAGGCTTCTAATCCTAAGGAGTTAAAATCCAAGCAAGAAATAAAAGTCGAAGCCGCGTAGTTACATTAAATTCTAGAACAGTAAAAGCAATGATCCTTTTTCCATGAATTTTACTTTTCTTGTCCATTGAATAAAGTGGTGGACATTATATAGTTTGTTATGAGGACAAGTTAGTTTAGTAACAAAGAGGACATATATGTGCTGGTGAAGTTAGTTTAGTCATATTCATATATGGAAGATTTGGATTTCAAATCCCATCCACCACAAAAAAAAGAGGACAGGTATAAAAAAACTATTAAAGTGAAGTGTAAGATTTTTTTCAGCAAAGCATATTTACTTATCTTGTTCATTAGGTAAAGGTTTGAGAGCTTGAAAAACTAAACCACTACAATGAGCCCATATTATATAATACACATTTTAATTTATATTTTCGTTAAGTTTGAAAGATCAATATTCCTCAACCATTATTATATTGAATGAATGATGGCATCCCAAACTATTAAAGAAAAAATTGTGGAGCTACAAAAATTAAAGCAAACAGCCCAAAATTCACGACCAAAGATACAAAGGGTGGTAGACCATCTCAAAAATAGAACAAATTTTGAAGAGCATTACTCACCCAAGTTGGTGTCATTAGGTCCTATCCATCATGACAATCCAAATCTGAAGACAGGAGAGAAGTACAAGCTTATGTGGGCAGCAAAATACCTCGACAATACAGGCCGCAATCCACACGATCTACACAAAAAGATTGCTGATAACATTGATGAACTGAAGAGTCGTTTTAGCGACGATGTTTTAACTCTAGCTAGAAACTCTCTTCAAGGCTTTGAATGCCTTGAAGAAAAGCTGTCGTGGATGTTGTTTGTGGATGGATGTTCTTTGCTCTATATCTTGGATAACATTGTTCACCCACGAGACATGAATATTAAGCGTGATCTAGTTATTCTTGTGATGATGGATGTGGTTTTGTTGGAGAATCAACTTCCATATGAAGTACTCAAGCTATTGTGGAAAGATAACAAGGAGAGTGAATTGATAAAGAGCATGAGGGAATTCATCATCTGGAGTGGCTGGGCGTCAAGGTCAGAGATGGAGGAGGAAGGAGAAGGAGAGCATAGTGTATCAATAACAAATGAGTCACATTCAGAGACACCCACTCATCTTCTTGATCTTCTGCATAAACTCAACCTCACTACATCCAAGTCAAAGGTACAATACAATGAACAATAAAAAGCACTAGAAAAAATTGAAAAAATTTTGATTACTAAATTTTGTCTTTAACACTTAAGGGCAGAATTTGAAACAGTGATTATCTTGTTCTGTTTCTATATTTTCATCAGTATTTCAACTTTTTATTTGTTTTTTATTAGAAAATTTGTGTATTCAATAAATTTGAAATTAAAATATTTATGAAATAATTTCTTAATTTTGAATCCTAAGGATGTCGCAGAGGAGGAAGTTCCACATAAATTGCGTCAACAAATAAAGATAAGGAGATGGCTTCTTAAAATAATAAAAATATGGAGTCAGAAGAGTTTAGAGGAAGAAGAGATTATCATATACACGGGCATAGAAGATCTAAGAGCAGTAGGAATAAGACTTAAGTCAAGCTTCACACACAATCCAACACACATAGATTATTCTGAAGGATGGTTTACTGCGAAACTGACTATTCCTATGATCTATGTGAACAACTTTACAACCACTACTTTCCTCAACCTGATAGCATATGAGATGTCTCCAGATTTTGAGAATGACTATGGAATTTGTTCTTTTCTAGCTTTCATGGACTCGCTTATCGACGGTCCTGAAGATGTGAAGGCATTAAGATCAAATGGGATTTTGATCACCTCGTGGAGTAATGAGGATGTTGCCAAACTTTTCAATACCATGGGTGCTGACTTGGTACCTAACAACAAAGAATATTTCAAAGTCAAATTCAAATTAGTTGACCATTACCGTAAAAAATACAAGACTTGGATAGCGCTGGGTTTTCGCACTTACTTCAACAATCCTTGGGCCGTTATTGCATTCCTTCCTGCATTTATAGCCCTTGCTCTTACTTTCATTCAGACATGGTTTGCAATTCACCCCGCTAGCAATAAAGGTGGTTAGTTATGACAAAGTTGTTTTCGTTATGGCACTCTTCACTTCTCTATGGATTTTGTTGAATTTTTTTAATGAACTTTTGGGTTAAGTTTGTGTGTCCCTTCTTGAGTCTTGACTATGAGTATTTCAAAAATAAAGAGTGCCTTTTTCTTTGTGATGTGTGTTTGAATTGAAACATGGATTTCCATATTTCAAGTTAATTTATTCACATAAATATTCTCATTGATGATCTACGTGTTACTATATTGTTGTGATTATGTTGATTTTGTTTAGATGGGTTGTTTAATATTGTATTTATCGACATTGCAATAAGTGAATAGACCAAACAAGTTAATAAGCAAGTAACCCGTCTATCCTAAATTATAAGTCGTTTTAGTCATTTAATATGTATTAAAAATGTAATTAAATTTGTATGAAAAAAAGATATTATGAGTTATTTTACAAAATTGTCTTTAGTAAATGGTATAGGAAAGATAAATTAACAAATTGAAATAAAAAAAACGTAATAAATAGTTAAAGGTATAATAAGAAAAATAGTATTAATAATTCATTGGTATTGTAAAGTGACTTGTAATTTGGAACAAATTTTTTTTCCAAAACCACTTATAATTTAGAATTGATGTACTATATTTTAGGTTATATATAGACATGGCAACACACAAAGTATTTGTTACGAAATAACCTTACAAAAAAAATCAACTCAAATATAATCACTAGTTATGAAAATGGTAGACTTGATGAATATTTCTTCATCAACTTTAGCACAAGCTTCTTCACTTAGTTTTTTTTCTTGCTTTTCCTCATTTGCAAGAGAAAAATGATTACTATCTCCACTATTACTAAACTTTTGAGTTTTGACCCATGCGACGCACATGTCCTATCATAAATATATATTTACATTAATGTTAAATAAGTCTTATGAGAAATTTATACTATCCTTAAACATAGTATGATAAACATTTTCTTAAAGAATGAGTTGTATACAACATTAGTTATCTTAAATATATTACAACTATATTTACCCCATAGACAAACTTTAAATTTTTAAGACCCCTTTCTCCCTAAAAAATCATAAGGTTAACATAAAAAATGAAAAAACGTGGAGCAGTCGATATGAGTTATTGCAAATCTAACAATACATTTATGTTTTTTTTAGACAAAGAAAACGTACAATATGTATTTATATTAACTAAAAATATACCAGCAATGCAATTTATAATGGATAAATAAAAAATAGATACGAACACCTACGGAAAAGCAAGCAGCCATGTCCCGTAAGCATAGCTCAGTTGGTAGGGACATGAATTATTATATGCAGGGGTCAGGGTTCGAACCCCAGACACCCTACTTATTCACCTTGAAAAATGTAAATTCTAACCACTAGACTATCTGACCAAAAAAAAAAGCAAACAAACATGTAATTTGTGTTTAGGGAGAAACCATGTGTCTTTGGTGCAATAATGTAAATTTAGCTAACTAATGATCGTTCACAATTATTATCTCCATCAACAGCCTTCATAAAGAACTAAAATATCAAATGCATATTGTCTCATGCAATAATGTAATCTGCGAAATACAACTAATAACCAAAAGGTATCTCATTTTTTTCTTAAAATGGCTAGTAATATAAAACGTTATGAACTCTGATCGAGACGAACAAAGTAGCAGAACAGGTACAATAAAGGCAAATTATATATAAGTGGTTGCACCAAAACAAAAGCCAAAAAACCAGCAAAACAAACACCTAACTGATACGAAAAGAAGATGCACAAAAAGCTTAAACATCACCAAACAGACCCCCACCCAATCAAGCAGAAACAGAATTGCTGCCACAACCTCAGAAAAACGATGTGAAAACCTTGAGACTACCATCTGCCACAGAACTGCAGGAAAACCAGAAGCCAAACAAAAGATATATCATATAGTTTAAGTACTAAAAGTTTTGCATATGTACTCTTTATGAAGAATAGAGACAATAACTAAGCCTGCAACCTGTAAAATTAAATTCATCTCTCAATAAGGAAAACCTCCACTTCCTTTGTCCAGGAGTTATCTCCTGTGAAACACAGATACTTCAAAATTGAACACTACAGGAAGAACTTGAATTCAAATATTATGAAAGTCATGAAAACCGGGAAGCCTCATGGATTTGGGTTTATTACTTATGTTGATCCCTCTATCGTTGATAAAGTCATTGAGTAACCCCATATCATCAGTGGCGAACACATATGAATTATTTTTATGTTAATAATGGCTTTGCACAGGATTTTACATATTAGTGTTTAGTTAATGGACACATAAATGGCTCTTATAAGGTTTTGGGATTATTATGCTTTTGTAAGCAAAAAAAATAGTATCATTTCTAATGCTATCCATAGTACTAGTTTTAGTAGAGTGTGCTACAACATGGTGCTTGTAATGTGTCTTTGACTATGATTTTCCAATGATAAAACAAGGCAAAGGCACTCTTACTATTGTCTAGTATAAAAGAACAAAGTTTCTAGTTATTATACGTACTATGATGATATGATTATATAACATAGATTGTTGATATATAATTAATTATCTTTGAACTCTTATCTTCTATCTTGTTATGGAGTTTGTTTGTTTTAAATTTTCAATGCAAGTTGGTTGAATTTGTGTTAATAAATTGTTTGTATAAAAAAGACAAGGATGATTGTGTGGCATTCATCTAGATCGAGCAGAATACTATTATGGCTATAGATTTTTCCAAGTATGCCAAGAATAAAGAATTGACTCAATTCCTTTTAATTTAAAGAAGTAAAATTTTATCGAGTGAGGGGACTTGTGAAAGGTAAAGGTATATATTGAACTTTCTTATTAATCAAAGCTATTTTTCTGTTTGTTCAAAAGAATTTAAAAGACAAGCACACAGATTCACTTTAGCCACTAATATTTCATAGAAGAATTTATAGAGATTTTCTTGTTTTTGTGATTGTCACTTTTTTTTCTTTTAAAGGGAGTATTTTGTAGTAGTGAGCTTTGGGGTCTGATATTGTTGCTTTTCTTTTTCCCACATTAGTGCTGCGAAGTCATTTTTCTTTTTTGTGATAAGACTGGGAAAAAGTCATATGCTTCTTACCATTCTTTACAAGTTTATTTTTCTGCATAATATGTAAACTTTTTTTGTTGCTTTTGTAATTATTGTTCTTCTCTACCTTTTGGTATGCAAGTCCTAGAGCATTCGGTGTACTCATGCTTTCCAGATACAGGTGTGGTTATTTGTTTTGTTGACACATCTAACACAACAAGATCCCTCAAAAAACAAAACAAAAAAAACACAACAAGAGGAGTTGTAATTAGTAGAAAATTGATTGATTTGCAGAAAATGTTTTGGCTTTTTTCCCAAATAGCTTTTTTCTTCTCCAACGGCTCTTTCTTTCCCAATTGTATAAAATTGAAACCCTAATTACACAATCTACAATCTACACTCAATAATCACCAAAATTTCCTCCAATAATAAGTGGTCCAGTTCTTCCCCAATTCAATCAACTTCAAACCCTAATTTTTTCGTATTGAATCTGAAAGCCAAAATCCTCAAAATTTCTTCAAGCAAAACTATTGAAATCGAATCTGAAATGATGGGGGGTGGGTATATGGGGAAAAACGGTTATGAAAGTCAAGCTTCATTTTCAAGCATTAAGTTTAATGGTGTTGAAAAGAGGTTGAAGATGACTGAGAAATGTTATCTTTCTA
>Ga0315914_1010277_pt1 | contig 11695 bp, 8 predicted proteins | sample MpolenodulesMG_FD_203920 | JGI IMG/M metagenome (GOLD analysis project Ga0315914, IMG submission 203920) | Medicago polymorpha root nodule microbial communities from Los Angeles, California, United States - elongated nodules | ecosystem: Host-associated > Plants > Roots > Nodule | place: USA... | reverse complement strand
ATATTTTATTTAAAGCTCATGAATAATTGCTCTTCGCTTTTTTTTATTACATGAATAATTAGTCTATGAAATTATGTTTGTTGGATATTTATTTTTATTTTAAATGTTATTATTTTAGTTTTTGGAGTAATCGAGTCACCGGTTCAATCCGATTTAATATTATTAAATATCTATACAAATTTAATCTAAACACCGGGTTATCTAACCGAGTCATCCGATTTAATCTGATTCTGTCATACGATTCAACCAATGGCACAATGGTTCGACCATCGACTCAGTGTCTCTGCCGAGTCGATGACCGAACCGAGTTTTAAAACTATGGTTAATTGAATGTTTTGGTGTAAGCTGATGAGTATAAAACGTGTAATTGGTTGTTTTAAGTACTATGTGTGGGTGAAAGTAGTATGTTTTTTTTTTTTTATAAAACGTGTAATTGGTTGTTTTAAGTTCAAATTGGCTATTTTCCTTTTAATATAAATTATTGCTATCATTAGATTTTTTAATATAAATTATTGCTATCATTAGATTTTTTTTTTGAAGTTGTTACATCAACTACTAACATGAAAGTTTCATTGGAAGTTTGGATCTTGAAGTTGAAGAAAGAAATGCCTTTTCTGAACTACTAACATTTCAAATGCCTTATATGTTAACAACAAATATTTGATTGTTAAAAAATTTAGAGTCTAATTATGAACATTATATGTGATTTTCATTAACAAGTTTTATCGGAAGTTTGGATCTTGAGGTTGAAGAAAGAAATTAAGTATCTATTGTTAAAAATTATTAGAAGTCTTCAACTCTTTCGCACGAGTCAAGAGTTTAGTAAATATTAACTCGTCTCACTATACTTAACCTAATTTTTTCCTCCATACTTTTGCATTTAATGTTTATCTAAAGTAAAATAAAATTATGTTCCTAATTATATGCTATTTTTTGGAAAGGAATAACCGTTAACCCGTCTCGCTATACTTAATCTAATCTCTTACTTATACATGTTAATCCGTCTCGCTATACTTAACCTATTATGTTACGTTACGGTATCAAGGACGATGTCATGGAAATATTATGTTATGGTACAATACCAAAGTCTATACTTCTTAATATTATGAAATACTATATGACAATAATGACATTCATCTAAACTATATTGTTACCTATTACCGTCAAATATTACCTTTCATATGATCCGTGCGTTAGCACGGGTTGATGGTCTAGTGTATTATAAATAATTGATTATTAGTAGTTAATAGACGGATAGATTAATAGATCAACTATTTAATAGATGTAACAAGATGGGTATTTTTTTTAATCTAATTAAACAACATGACTTGTAACCAAAAAAAAAAAACAATATGACTACATGTATTTGAATGCATGTGTAAAACATTATTACACATACAATATATAAACACTATCTTTCAAATGGTTTGTGGATACACATTCATTTATTTTTAAAAATTAAATTTATTTTACTACTTAAATATAAAACAGTTTTTGAAATGTATCACATGATATAAAAAGAAAAGAAAAGGAAAGCTTTAAGTTCTTCAATGAAAATTTTGTTTTCGGGGAAAAGGTTCAACAAGGAATTTGACTTCCGGTTCATTTATCTCAAAAAGACCCGGGTTTATCTCACCTTCTTTTTATTGATGATGTTCTTGTATTTTGTGAGGCCACTTTATATCAAACTAAAGTGGTGATGGACCCCTTAGATGAGTTTTGCATTGCTTCTGGGGCGCCGGTTCTCGTAGGAGACTTAAATAGGTCTCCTACGGTAGGTTGCATTATAAGAGACTGGTTTTTTTTTATACAACAAAAATAACATGTGTAACCATTAGATTGTTGAAGAACACTAATCTTTCTTCTACCTCAGCATTGTATTTTTTTTCCCACTTTCTTCTACCTCAGCCAAAACAACCAGGAAAAAAACATTTTCTTCCTCTTTCCGTTCTCTCAACTCCTCCGCCGTCGACGACATCCTCCGTCCCACCACTGTGTTCTCCATCATCGTCAAATTATGTACTTCCTGTTCTTCCTAATTAATTTTATCCAAATTTATCTTCACGTGTTCTTTCATCTTCACCAATATGTTCTTAAAAATCCAGATCTAAAATTAATCACCAATCTTTCTTTAAGGAATTTAAAAAATAAGTTAAATATTTTGGTACATCCTCAAGACTTGTCGTTGCTTTCCACCCATTACGCAGACACCAAACCCCATCATTCTCTTAATTAAGAAGACAACCTATCCACTGAACTCTCTCAACAAAGCCCAATATTGTTTTGTTTAATTTAACTATTTTTTAATGACTTTCTTGTTCAATTGATGTCTGTGGTATTCCTGTTCATAAAAAATAATTGATGTTTTTAACAAGAACAACAATTAAAATGAGGAGAGGGATTGCCCAAAGAGTGGAAGTGTTGTGAGGGATGGTGGCGACGGTGTAAAAGACTGTGAGCCTTACCAGCCAGTTTGATTATTCTTTCTGGTTCATTTTTACATTTTATTCTTCCTAGTTTTGTTGGATTCTTTTTTTAGGGTTCACATTATTGGTTGTTAGAGGACTGAGAATTGATGTTTCAATTAAGACGAAAATTTGAAGAAGAAAGGATTCGCAATTTGAGTGTTTCAAAAGATAAAATATTTACAAATCTTGAGAAATAGGGAAAATTTCAACCACCGTTTTTTGAACAAAATCATGAAATAATTTAAAATCAATAAGAATAAAATTATTAAAAAATGCATAGAGAAAAAATTAAGAGTGTGAACGTGAAAACTAGAATTTTATGGAAACAGAGAGAGGAACAGGCCGGTTCATGGTAAGAAAGGGGAAGAAATACCCACTTTAATATTTGTTAATTTTTTTTGTAAAAAAATTAATATTTGTCAGTGGCGTGCAATCAAGAAATTCTCAGTGAAATGTTGGAAAAAAATTCAGTGCGGTGTCAAAGATGAATACCGTGGATGATGGGGGTGGTGGTGAGCGAATAGGGAGTAAGCAGAGACATAGAGTGGGTGAGAGAAGGATGATGGAACAGTGTAAAAAACATCTAGTGTTGAGAGAGTATAGTAATACCATGGTCTTCAAAAGTTTTCAAATATATCCAATGGTTAACATCTATTTTGCAAAAAAAAAAAACGGTCAAGTCTCATATGGTAGGAGACCTAAAGAGGTTGCCTACCGTAACCTTTGCCTGCTCCTGGTATGAAAGTGAATGTCCTTAAGTCTAAGGCTATGTGTTATAAGAAAGTGCACGAGAGTGTTAAATGAAGTATTAAATAAATCTCCTTTATCCGCTTCGTGGCCAATTTGGGGTACTACCTGGACTTTCCTCTGATTCAAGGTCGAGCTGCTAAAGATAAATTTGATTATATTTCAAAAAAGATGCATAGAAGACTCTTAATTTGGAAAGGTAATCTCCTTAATATAACATGACGAGCTTGCCTGGCCAGATTGGTTACTACGACCATGCCTACTTATATCATGCAGTTGCATTATTTACCCACAAATATTTGCGATAAGACTAGTAGGAAGTGGAATATAGTTAAGTGGTCTATTGTTACTTTCCCCAAGAAATTTGGAGGCCTCGCTATTAGGGAAGTTAAACCATCTAATACTTCACTTTCACGGAAGTTAGTTTGGAACCTTCTTTGCGATCCTCATAAACTTGGGTGAAGGTTTTATCTCATAAGTACATCAAAGGTGGTGACATTTTGAACATCAAAGTTGGACGAAACATTTCTCTAATCTAGAGACGTATTTTAAAGGCATTGGAAACTTTGAGACAAGACTTTTAATTTTGCATCGGTGATTGATCCTCCTTATTCTGGGATGATAATTGGATAGGGCTAGGAGCACTTTGCCACTTGGTTGATTTTGTTAACATTTCAAATACTCAATTACAACTTAAGGATGTTGGTTTTACTGGATCATGAGATTGGAATAAACCAATGACAACGGTTCCAAACGAGCTCAGCACAATCATTGATCGGTTCCATTCTCCTTTGACCTTTGATGATAATATTCAGGATAGACGGGTTTGGGGAGCTGCTCAAATGTGAAGGTATTCTTGCTCTACAACATATACTTAACTTTTATCTCGCTGTAGAAAGTGAAATGATAATGTAAGTTGGGACTGAATTTGAAAATTGTCGGTTTCAACTAAGGTGCAACGTTTTCTTTGGCTTTGCATGCATAATGCTATCCCAACTAACAAGTTTCGATATCGTTGCAACTTGGCAACTTCTCCCATATGCCAGAGACATGGAATCCATGATGAAGATGTATTTCACTGCCTTAGAGATTGTGCGTCATCGAATGAAGTTTGACAGCAGATATGTAGCGTTAATCATTAATATTCATCCAGCTTCACATCCTTGAGAACATGGTTACAAACTATGTATAAAAGACCTTTTGGTGACATGTCTCCAATAACTATTTGGTGGTTTTAGCGCTTTAGAAAAAACATACTCTCGACGACAAGCAATGGAAAATCTGTAATGTCCTTCGTTTTATAAACATCATGCGCACTGACCTAACTTATGTTAGCATTCACTTTTTTAGCACTACATTAATCGTCACATTGTTAAGTGGACCCCACCTAAAGATGGATGCATTAAGTTGAATATTGATGGAAGTTGTGGTACTTCTGGTGACACTGGTTCTTGCGGTTTATTTGATGACAACAAAGGAGATTGGATAGCAGGCTTTTATTCTAACAAGGGGCAATGATATGCGTTTTTTGTTGAGCTTTTTAGGGTTTATCATGGTTTAATGTTGGTAATCAACAACTCTATTCAACAAGTTATTTGCGAGATAGATTTTTTAGAAGTCCTCCATCTTTTTCAACATATGGAGCACTCACACATGCATGTACACACTTCTTTGTTTGTGAATATTTTTTATTTAAACGAGCTTATTCTGAACATTTCTCTCCATCATGTGCTTAGAGATGACAATCGTTGCACATTTTTTTTTGCCAATCTTGGACGTTCTTTAAGGTTAGGCGATCCTTTGGCACTCAGTCCCGTAAGAGTTTGAGACAATGTTAAGACTTGATGCCTTAGGCTGAGCCCTGTTTGTAGTTTTTTTTTTATCGTTCTACCAAAAAATTCTACTAATTATTTTTTTTCTTTCGCCTAGTCTAACCCAAATATATAAAAGTAATTATATTTGAAGGGAAATGCCAACAAACGCCCTTGGATCACTTGTTTATTGTGAAGCCCGGATACAATATACGGATACGATACCGATACGGAAAAATTTCAAAAATCAAGATACGATACGGTCGGGATACGTTAATAAACAAAATTATATAATTAAATGTACACTGTAATTATAACAATTTTTTTAATATTCAAATATATTAACAAACACAAGAAACCAGTCATAGGCTCGTAGCATATCAGCATAAATATAAGTAATATTGACGATTAAGAGAGTGATGATTAGTCAATTACATACACAATATATCCCAAAAGGAGCACTATCAATGCTATATTATATCCAAAAGAAACATTGTTAGTGTTACAATAATATAATGTTTTTTTCTTACTTTTTAAAGAAAAAAACAAAAATCAAAATAATATAAAAAAAATAAAATTTATATTATCTAATACTCTTCCGATATGTATCGGGAAGTATCGGAAAAATAACGGATAATTATTTTAAAATAAAATAAAATTTAATGATCACGTCACCCATTTTGAAATATCCACGGGAGCACGTGTTTCTTGTAAACGACGCCGTGTGCAGGTAGTAATTACAGCTTAATCAAGTTATCGATAATCCTAAATCAACACCAAACGTTTCTTCTCTTTCATCATCATCGTCGTCGTCTTCCCTTCCCTTTCGATTCTTAATCCGCTTCATCTCAATCAACCTTCGCAGCTAGAAAACCCCTTTCTAATCAAAGGTTAGTATCGTTGCCCTTTATGTTTACCCCCTTTTCGTTTTCCTATAAAACCCTAATTTCACCCCCCCACCCCCCCACCCCCCCACCCCTGCCATTTTCATAATTTTTCGTTTTATCATTGCACAATTAATTCTACCGCATGCAATTTGATGCTCAATTTATTATTTTCCATTAATTTTTTGCCAAAGTTTAATTTTTTTCTTTCTTATTTGAATAAAATAAAACTTTGATTATCGTTTATTAGTCTTAAAAGTTGTCTAAATTATGTGATTTGATATATCCTCCTCAGACCCTTTTGAATAAAGATTGTAACTTTACGACTTTTGTTGCAGTTTTGGATTAGATAAATAGGTGCAGTTGTGTAGTTTTGTTATTGAATGGCATCCGCTGAAGGTAGAATTGCGTACTCTTCACTTTCTAAGCTAGAAAAAGAGAAAACCCACTTTGGTTTTGATGCTATGAATCACCACGTTCAGTCTACATGGTCTGAGCCTGAGCCTGAGTCTGCCATTGGCACCACGAACCAAGATATTTCATATGATTCATATCAGTTTCCATATGAGGAGGATGAATTGTTTGACGGAGGTTATGACTCAACTGAAGAGGCTCGTGGTGGTATTGCCCGTTCGAATATGCCTCCTGAGGTGAATTTGAAGAATGTGCTTTCCGGGATTTTTTCTATACTGACTGGACAAAACAAGGCTCCTAAAATTGATGTAAATGAGCAGTTACCAAGTTCGAATGTATCGTTTCTTGCTGCTGGAAAGAATGGAGATGATTTGCTTAATGCTTCCGTTTACACGCCGAGTGCACCTCCACTTTGTCTGCCAAATGGAGCTGAATACAGCTCCTTTAAAGAGGTCCTTGAAGCTGAACCACCCGAGTGGCTTCCTGATAGTTCTACTACTGCTTGTATGCAGTGTGCTGCTCCGTTTACTGCACTTACACGGGGAAGACATCATTGTCGGTTTTGTGGAGGGATTTTTTGTCGAATATGTACGAAGGGACGGTGTTTATTGCCTGTGAGGTTCAGGGAAAGGAATCCTCAGAGGGTCTGTGATTCCTGCTATGATAGGCTTGATCCTTTACAAGGCGTTCTTATCAACACCATAAGCAATGCTGTGCAGGCAGCTAAGCATGATGTCATGGATTGGACTTGTGCTAGAGGGTGGCTTAATCTTCCTATTGGTATATCTATGGAGCATGAGATATACAAAGCATCCAATACATTGAGAAACTACTGTCAGGTTTGCCAGCTTGATTTTATAATTTCCATTACAGTTTTCATTGAGCAAGTGACATTCCTTTTTTTAATCTTGTGTATTTTAAACTGCTTTCATTGATTCTATTTTGTTGTGTTGTGCGTGTTTTCTAATAATATTGTGAAGTACCAATAAGTATCTGTGTATATCTCAATAATGCTATTTTAGTAGTATTGGTTTGGAAACTTTTCAACGTTGGCACATCTTGAAGAGCCTTCTATTTTAAAGTTTTTAATTTTTATCTTCTACTTTTAATTTCTATACTGTTTCAATTAGTTTTATTTGTAGATTTTTTGGTGCCTTGATCATAGGATTTTTTATATATGTATCCTATATTTTATAAATAACGGCGGATATGTATCCTATATTTTCTAAACGATGACGTAACGGATACATATCATATATGTGCATCATAGGGTTGGATTATAATTTCCGCATCGACCGCTTTACTAGTTTATTCATCAAGTTTCTAGTTATGATATTTTGTGGCAATGTGAGTCTTTACTGCTTTTATTTGAAACAATTTCTATATTGGCAGGTGGCCAAATCAAATCCTGAGAGGTCTATTCCTTTATCTGTCCTCAAAAGTGCCCAAGGTCTAGCAATTTTAACAGTTGTCAAAGCTGGTGCACTGGTCTCCTACAAAGTGGGTACTGGTTTGGTTGTAGCTCGAAGATATGATGGATCATGGTCTGCACCATCAGCTATATGCTCCTTCGGTTTAGGATGGGGTGCTCAGGTACGGAGATTATACATGGGTTTTGTTCATGTGTAAAATAATATCACTATGGTTATGTTATGCTCACTTTGTTGTTTTAATTCAAAAAATGGTGAAAGAATATAACCAATAGAGGTGGTTCCGGTTTAAAATTTGCATGTGTTTATAATTTGTTCTCTTATTGAATTCCGAATTTTGATTGGCATGAATGTTCTTTACGTGTCCTTATTTGTATCGAACTCTTTTGCATTGGTAACAATCATTTCTGAGCTTTCGATCTGTCAAATTTGAATATTCTAGTAGGAAGTCAATAGAGAATATAAATGTTGTCTGAGGGGGTACATGATTGTGTTAGCTTGGTTAGACAAAAGACATTCATTATTGAGTGATAAATATGAATTTATCGTATATTTCCAGATTGGTGGCGAGCTTATGGATTTTATAGTTGTTCTTCATGATACAAAAGCTGTGAAGACATTCTGCAGTCGCATGCATTTTTCTCTTGGGGCTGGTTGTAGTGCTGCAGCAGGGCCTGTTGGGAGAGTGCTTGAGGCAGATCTTCGTGCCGGTGACAGGGGCTCTGGCATGTGTTACACTTATAGTTGCAGTAAAGGTAATTATGATGAAATTTTCTGCATATCTTAAGTTCATTTAAATGCACGAGCTTATCTTGGCTATTATCTATCATCTAAGTATTAACCAAACTATGGTTTTGAAATTGAGGAGTTTCAACATCTGTTCTGATATACTGCGAAGGCCAGGAAATATAATAAATGTATTAATATCACTAATATGCAAACCTAGATATCATGTTTTAACGAAACAAGAATGTTTTTTGAATTTTGATGGACTGAAGGCATTTTTAGGGCTTTATCATTATTGCAACACATATATAACAGTCATTATTAGTCTGTCTTCATTATATACAGTGTTTGAATCTGCAAAGCCTTCATATAGTTCCTGGTCACAACTCACACTTGTCTTCGCATTCCCTAAAACATAGCCTGGTCTTCCCATTTCTTTATTTGTAATGAATGAAAAAACTGGTTCTCAGGTAAAATCATCTGTACTATAGTAACTCCTACGATGAAACCTAATAAGTACGTTCCCTTATTGTAAACATGTTACTCCATTTATATCGCTGTAAGCTTTCACCTGCTACCTTCCTTTTATCGCTATTATGAGTATATTTCTTTTGACATAGATATTACAGTACAAAAACAATAATGTTTGAAAGTATAGCCAAGTAACAACACAAGGTGTTGTCAAACTGTAGGTGCATTTGTAGGAGTATCACTGGAAGGGAATATAGTTGCAACTCGGATGGATGCTAATCTGCGTTTTTATGGGGATCCTTATCTCACCACATCTGACATTCTACTAGGCATGGTAGACAGACCAAGGGCTGCTCAGCCATTATACACCAGTCTTCAAGATTTATATTCAAGTTTATGCTACTAGTCCCTCTCTGATCTCAGTTGCAGAATTGAACCTTTCATTCTGTCAGCTGCATGTGGAGTGTCAAATACTGCCCAATGTATATATATACATTTCTAGCTCATGCATTGAGTTTTGGAATGCTATCTCCTGCCAATTTGAAATCCTTTTTATGTTTCATTGCATTGCATTATACAATTATTTTCAATAGTGCAAAATGTCCAATTATAAATTTATATTGTGAATATGTTATTGGACTTAATTGTACATACTCCATTTCGATGGAATAAGCTATTTGTTTGCTGAATTCTATTAATTCACAACCACGTATGTAGATTGTACATAGTATATTGTTTTAACATTCATTTTTTCGTCTAATGTGAGACTTCTATCTCACGCTTTTGATATACAACATATATGACAAGTCACTTACTTGAATTGGAACCATTGATCCATCAATTTGATCAATGTGGGATCTAGAAATTTCAATGTGTGATCAATGTATATTTTATTTTAATTATTTATATAAAAATATATTAATGTATGAATGATAAAAATAATAACATAATTATTACAGAGCAAAATTTAGACTAAAAAAGTTATTCTGTTTATCTAAAAAAATTAAAGACATCTAAGTATCTATGAATTATAATTCTATGTGTATCTATATTTTAAAATTATTATATGTTTTTTTTTTCTTTCATTTTCAATACTAACAAAAACATTTTTTGTATGTAAATGGCCAAATAATCATTGAACAAATGATCTCTCATACAATTGTATATGGGACTTTTTATAAATAAAATTTACAGTATTTTTTTATGTGGGGTCAATATTTAATTTTTTAATAGAACAAAAAACAAATTATTGAAAACTTTATACTCCAATATACTCTTTGTAGATCCATGGCTCACACACCTACCTTGTAGTAACCGACATCATTTTTTTTTTTGGACAATCACTACATCTGTTTTTTAATAACATAATTGTTGGTATTCTAGGATGCTAGGTTAAAGTGAAGAGTTTTGGTAAATATGTTTTTTGAGCCAATAGTTGAATGGATTTTTATTTTTTTTTGGTAGTAGGAAAATGTTTCTTCTTAAACCATGATTCGTGATTGAGGTTTTAATTTTTGACATCTAAATTTTTTAATTCTCAACAATATTTTTTTAATCATTCAACAGTAAAGAATTTAGCTAACCAATGTCATAAAGATATATATTGAGGAATTTAACTTTTAAAAAGTTGAATGAACAACCTTTAAAGCGAATGTTGTTATACTGAGTTTCATAACACACAGGTAAGTTTTTTTTTTTCATTTTTTTTTTTGTCAAATAGTCTAGTGACTAGAGCTTACACAGTTAAACTGTGGAGAAGTGAAGAATCCGGGGTTCGAACCCTGGCCTCTGCATATAATATGCAATATCCATACCAACTGAGCTGAGCTCACGAGGATAACAGGTAAGTTATTAGAACACATATGCCCTCGCCACAAAAAAAGAAGTTATTAAAACATTACATATAACATAAGGTTAAATAAGTTTTTAGTCTCTATTAATGTAACAAATTGTGTTTTTAGTCTTCATACAAAAAAGTGACAACTTTTGGTCCTTATAAAACTTTTTAACACAATTTTACTCCTTGTTGAATTAAAACTTGTTTAATTTTGCTTTAACTTTTAAATTTTTGATTGATTTTTTATATACATGTTAAAGAACATTACAATAAACTCTTTCACAAAAAATTATAATTTTTTAACATATATTTAATTAAATATGATTTTTTTAAACATCAAACTTTCAAGATAAAACAACTGAAAATTTGGACCTAAAGATTAAATTTTGAGCTACTTTATTTTACATATGAAGTTTTTATAATGTTTTAAGCAAGTCTATAAAAAATCATTCAAAAATTTAAAAGATCACGCATAATTAAACAAATTTTAAATTATCTTCGTGAGTTTAATTCAGTTGGTAGGGACAATGCATAATATACGTAAGGTCCGACGTTCAAACCCCGACCACCACAACAAAAAAAATTTAAATTAAGTTAAGTTAAGAGGGACTAAAACTACATGGTAATTCTTTTTATAAGGACTAAAACATGTTACTTTTTTATGATGACTAAAAATGAAATTGACCACTATGTTATAAGGACCAAAAACATTATTTATCAGTGACAAATCCGGATCTTCAAAGAGAACCGATAACATAAGAGAGATGAGAGAGAGCGATGAGAGTTTTACGAGACCTCGCGGTGGCCGGCCTTTGTTTGTACGGTGGCGACCGCGCCAGAGCTTATCTCCGGAAGAGAGATACACTGGGGGGGGGGGGAGAGGGGTCCTGCCTGGGTGGCAGAAAAT
>Ga0315914_1010274_pt1 | contig 11697 bp, 8 predicted proteins | sample MpolenodulesMG_FD_203920 | JGI IMG/M metagenome (GOLD analysis project Ga0315914, IMG submission 203920) | Medicago polymorpha root nodule microbial communities from Los Angeles, California, United States - elongated nodules | ecosystem: Host-associated > Plants > Roots > Nodule | place: USA... | reverse complement strand
GAAATGCAGAGCTTTCAATTGGATAGAAAGAGTGGAAAAAAGTGTTACATGCTTTCTGCTAGATCTCTCGCCATTGCTTGGGGTGATGATGATCGATATTGCAACTGGATTGCTGTGCCTGATTCCAGGTTTGGTTATGCTTGAAACAATCAAAATAACTTATTAACTCAGAATCAATTACACTTGAAATGATTTTGTTACCCTTGGTTTACAACTTCCAAATTTTAGTTAATGAGCATGCATTGTTGGTGTATCTACACCTCTATAAATACTTCATTTGTGTTGGATAGGTTCCCCAAAGTTGCTAAGCTTCTTCATGTGCGTTGGCTTGAAATTCATGGAAAGATAAACACCTGTGCCTTGTCCCCAAATACTTGGTATGCGGCTTATCTTGTGTTCAAGATGATTGCTGCATTTGGATTTGAGAATCATCCTCTGGACTTGTTAGTTGGTGTCGAAGGTAGTCATAAAAGCACTAAAATTGTGTGTTTGGATACAAGCTTGGTACGTAGGAACAAAGAACTAATATGGCTACGTCTTTCTGGGACTAGTATGTCGCACAACAAAGTAGTAGGATTGCGACGTCCTAGTGTGAGACGTGATGGGTGGTTGGAGATTGAGATGGGAGAGTTCTTTAATTTATGCCTCGAAGGTGTAGAAGTCCACATTAGTGTTATTGAGATAGATGGTGATTTGCCGAAGGGAAATTTCTTTCTTGAAGGAATAGAAGTAAGACCTAAGGAAGACAATTAAGCAACATTCACTGAATTATGTAGGGGTCTTGCGTCTTGGATGACAGAATACTGCTTGTAGATTTCAAGTCTCAACTTTTCAACATATTGTGTGATGTATATTCATGTTCCAAACGGTCTCTTTGTAAATTATATTTCTTATTATATTTATAGTATGGTAGTTCGGTATATACTGGGATAGTTCTGTTTTGGATGTTCAACTATATACTTGATGCAATATTTATTTGCTGCCATGTTCTATTTATTTGGAACTCTCAACTATGAACGCTAGGTACTTAACCTTTGATTGACAACATTAGTTCTCTTTCACCCTGGAATGCAATGCCCGAGTCCAGGTTAGCTCTTAAGTTTTATATTTGTTTTATTTTTCTTTTGTTCATTAACACTGTTATTACCTATAATAACCAGTCAATATATCATCATAAGCTTAATTAACTCTTAACTGACAGTTATCTGCACCTCTCTGAATGCAAAATCTGTGAATCAATTTGTCACACTTAACACTTTAGATATCTGTTATGTCGCTCTCTTACAATTTTCTTCATTTTCCGGTTCCTTTGATTGTATGTTTACTAATATTGTTATTGCCTGTTATGTTACAATGCCAACGAATTGGCTTTAACTGATTTCCTTGCAACCAAGGGATCTTCACATCAATTATCAAGTGTAAAACTGCAATATAAATATGTTGAGAATAAACACTGTCTCCTGAATATGACAGATCTTTACTGTTTCAGTCTTGGCTCTTGGTTACTAATTTTGTTCTTAAATGATCGATTATCTACTGCTTTTCTTATGAACACAGTTCCCCCTCCCATATATGAACAAATCACCAAATTAGCCTCTGCATCTTAATTCTACCAACCCAACTATAACTATGAATATTTTGCTTCTTATGGTGTGCCTATGGTTTTTCATATTAGTGAGATACGATCTCTGTAAGCAATATTCATGCATTATTTTTTGCTATCAAAAAAGTTAAAAAGGCGACATATTGTATGATATGACTGAAAGATCATTTTTCATTTTAAGGGATGTAGTGTTGAATGAAATTGTTTTCTATTTTCAGCTTCTCTCACTTTTTCCTTATTTTTTCTGTTTAATTGAATATTTCTTGTTATAGTATTCAATCTCAATGTTAACTATAAACCTGAATCTGAGCTTCAATAACAGCGATGATGATCCACCGTCTGATTATTCTCTTTATAGACAGTTGATAAGTTGTTAGAACATTACCTGTATGTATGTATGCAGACCTTGTAATCCTCGATATTTGAAAGGCACACCTGACTAGGTAGGTTCTCATATTTTCTGAAACTTCAACCTTACAGCAACACTTGCAAGCCTATGCAAGCTGAATAGGCCACATGTGTTCGCACACTTGCAGACCTGCTGCAGGTTACCATGTTATAAATCTACTGTCAGCCGGTCATTTGTGAAGGTTGGGTAATTTAACTCGGCTGTCATTTCTCTTTCATAACTTAGTCATGTCTCCAACTCCAACCCTTACACTGTCACAACCAAGCAAGCAGTTGCCTATATATTGCTTCTATCCATAATTATCACGAGCGGATGAGGAACGTAGAAAATTTGATGTCCTTTTTTGAGGGAGAAGATGAATGTTGTAGTTCTACAAATGCTCTTCATCTATTGTTCTTCAACATCAGATTCCACTCTATTTTCCTCCGATATTAGGGTGGGGGGTGTATTATTTATAACAACCATTATAACTTATTGACTTAGAAGTTTATCATAATCAATTACGGTTTGAAAAATTTTAGTTATGCTTGTGTTATATTTTCCAAATTTGAGTGATGAGTCTGCATTGTTCATGTATTCTTAGCTTTTCAACTTTTGTGATCAATTTTTGGACAGGTCCCTGAATTTGTTGAGCTTCTTAATGTGGCTGGCTTGAGATTGGTGGGAAGATAAACACCCTTGCCTTGTTGAGCTTATTAATGCCTCTCGATTTGAGAACTATCTTGTGGAGTTATCTGTTGGTGCAAAGCATTAAGATTGCAACATCCTAGTGTGAAAAGCGAAGGATGGTTGGAGATTGAGATGAGAGAGATCTTCAATTTAGGCGTAGAAGATGGAGAAGTTCAGCTGAGTGTTATTGAGATAAAGGGTGGTCATTGGAAGAGTGGTTTCTTTGTTGAAGGAATAGAAGTTAGGAAATATTAATTAAGGCATTTAATTAGTTTCTTTTTTTTTTTTTTACAGAAGTTTATAAATTAGTTTTTCTTATATTTGAGGTATTTTTTTAATCCTTATGAAAATATATCAAACGCCACTTAATCTAAAATGAAGTACTTTTGCTCTTTAATTAGCTGTAAAACTACAGTTTTTTTTCCTTCATAAATGATACAATTTTTAATAAAAACAAATATGACAACCCTTAAAAAATAAAGGATGAAGTGTTTATAAATGTCAAAAAAACAAGAGTTTAATTAGTTTGCATGGCATTTGTTTTTCTTTTGGGACTCAGTGCCCTTATCTTCACCAAGAAGAGAAGAGTATGTATACATGTATGTGAATAACAATGCCTCATTTTCTAATTCGATTAATTAAGGTTTTATTTGGATGAACAATTTATAACATAAGTGTTTATCATATAAATGGTTATGAATAAGTTATTTTTATATTACGATAAAATAAAGTCAAGCTGTTTTTGTATGATTTATAAACTGTTTTCCTAAGCTATTTTGAAGAGCTGATGTAAATAAGCTAAAAATAGCTTATGAAATATGAATATGTCAAGCTGTTTTCAAGTTCTTCCAAATAGTGTCTTTAACAAAGGCTGTGCCGATAAATAAGCTCAAATAAGTTAACCCAAAAAAACTCATACTAACCTCAGCCACATAGCTCTTCTGGTGTACAAAAAAACTTACCATCAACCTTATAAAATTAAGCAGAACAAAAAAAAAAAGACAAGCTTGAGTCTTGACATCGTACTTTTTTCTTCTAAAAATACCAGCTTAAAAAATCAATACTAGTTATTTCAAGTGTTTTATTAAAACTGGGGACCTTAAACCTTCGTTGATAATTAAAATAAAGTTCAAGTCATCTATTGATAACTTAAATTAAAATTCTAAATTGTAATTGATCAACCCGAGGACAGAAAAAAACTTGAGGACAAACTTATAACTAAAATTTGCAAAGGAAGGAGGAAAAAAATCACATTTTATAAAGTTTCTACCAATGTTTTTGGGGAAACAAAGTCAGTGGAGATATGTCTGAGACCTATTATAAGTTACAGCACTAGCAATGAAGTGACGAGAATGTTTACTCGCCTCATTTCTGTTACAGAAAATTTCACAAGAAAAAACTTAACCAAGCCATTGTGTGGCACGCCGGTCTCCACTACCTCCAACAGAATGCCGAATGCTAATCTTCTCAGTAGAATATTTTTGTTGAAGCCATTCAAAAGCATTCACATCAAGTTTTCCATTAACCGACTTTCCTTGCTTCCTACGAGTTTGCTGCTCCAGTATGGAAGCCCACAATTTCCTTACAGCATCCCTCTGATGAGCTGTAAATCTTGCCACATTATCAACGGCATGCTTCACTAAAATATCAATTACTGTTTGGCACCTATACAGAGAAGATTCAAATAAGGGCACATAATGTAAAGTGGAAAAAACATGAGTAAAAGACAAATACAACAGAACATAGTAACAGCATTTACCAAGGTGTTTTATACCGCCGGGCAGCAATCTCTAGACAAGTTATCAGGGCTTTTCTTTGTAACTGAAGGAATTGCTTAGTTTCTTCCACTTCTTCCTTCCTTATCTTCATAGCTGCATCATTCTTTCCCTTAAATTTTTCACCTTTCTTTGTGGATCCAGGGATCAGAGAATCCAGTCCAAATGGGTCAGCTTCCTCCACAGCATTATTATCCTCATTTGGGGGAGACGTTTGACCACCTTCATCTGCCATAACTGTGCTATCTTTAAAAGAAATTGCTTCTTCTGTGTCATCCTCCTCTGTCGCAACAGGAAGGTTAGATATAGCTTCCTTGATTTGCCCAGCTGCTTTCGAGAACTGCATAAATATTAGGACAGAAAATAATGAGCAACAAATATACAATCCTTTTGGGCCCAAATATTCAAGGTAAATGAGGTCAAAATAGACAACAATATCCCAAATCTAAATCCAATGACTAAGCACAGGATAAACACATTAATGAAAAATACAGACAGTTTTCACAGCTATTGATATGATGCATTACAGTCTCTCCAAAATAAATGCAGTCATACATCTGCTAGCAGAGTGGCAAGCTGAGAATTCATTGATCTAATTGCAAGTTTTTTATAAAGCTAACTGTAAAACTTTATCACAACTCAAAAGAAGAATGTTGCACCTTGCAACTAGGCCAAACTTCTGCTACCCCAAAACTTGCCGCTGTAGTCAGTCCAGGAATCAAAATTGAATGGGTAACGCATGTCATGCACGATAACCTCCCATCCCTCACTATACATACATCTGTAACAAAAAGCATGTCATGGAAGAACATGGTGGATGACCGTATCGAAAATAATGAAGCTTATCAATATGTCACCTACTCAACAACTTATCTCATAGTCCCTTCGGAATAATTTCTCTTTTCAAGCTATCTTAATTTTGCAAGTTCTGCTAGTAAAATTAAGTCTTTAAAGACTAGATTGACACACTTAGATCCATCTTTGGTCAAAATTCACATATATAATAAATTGATATGAGAAACGACACTATCAAAGATAGCTATATATAAGCAATAACAGCATTGCATGAATATTACGAATTATATGCAAAGAAAAGGACAGTACATCTATGACAGCGCAAATTCAATTTTCATGTATGCAACAGCATTACATGTCAAAACCTGTTGCAATCATTCAAATGTGCTTCTCAATTAATTGTCTTTAATAATAAAAGGAAAGAACAGATTTACAGGAGTTTAAATGAGCAAGTTTAAAATAAAATTTCAGTGAGAACGAGAACCATACCACAAAGCTATCATCTGTATATAAATCATTTGCAACCACAGCACTAATCGTCCATGTAGCCAGTTGATTCTTCTGCTTCTTATTGAGGTGCTACAAATAAACAAACATAAGAGGGTCAAGAAATATTTATTGTACAATCGCTAAAACGAATAATTTGAACAAATATTAATCTTACTTCTTTTGCGTTTTGTGCGGCCGTGAACAGAGAATGATAATCTGCTCGTACCGAAGGATCTGTACAAGATACGGGAGACAACATTGCAGCTTCTAATATGGCGAAAAAATAATCACTAACACCGGACTTAACACTTCCTGCCTCAATGAGCTGAATGGCAAGCTTTGCAGCCTTGCTGAATTTCGCAGGGTTCTTGATATGCGAAGATATCTTCTGCATAGCATCAATAACTTGCGCTTCTGAAGCATCGGTAGAGGTTTTAAACTTCAAACTCTTTTTAGGTACGGCAGCTGAAATTACAATACAAAATATAAAGATCAAATGTCACAGTCATAATTACGAATAAATTTGTAGAACATAAGAGAATGAAAAATGATCTAACTTAGGGTTTATTTATCTTATCATAAGATAAAGAGTAAATAGGAATTTAAAGAATACCTTGGGAGTTATCGGATTGAGTAGGGTTAGGTCGTTTGAGGGAACTTTTGAGAATGGGTTTAGGTGCGGAGAGAAGTGAAGAGGATTCCGTGTTGTTGGTAGAAACGGAAAGAATTGGAAGTTGTCGCTGTGATTCAGTGATGGAAGAAGGTGGAGGCAATCCTTCAAACAAATCGTCTGCCATCGAATGTTCTCTACTTGTTGATTCTTCGATTGGGGAAAGGGAAATATAAAGTGTAATATTTTTTTGCCTGAAAAAATATAAGAGATATTCTAAACAAATATTTATAAACGGGTGTTGCCCTTATCTTCCATGTCAGTATTATCGTGTTGTGTTAGACCCAACCATTAATTCTAAGACTTTAAAGTAATCGATAACTTTCTCTAAGGCCACCTCAGTCAATTTGCCAATTGTAATTCATTGATCCACATAATAGCATGATATAACCCTAATGTGTCCCGTATATCTACTGAGGAAACAAGTGAAAGCCATACAATCTTAGCAAGAACATACGCACCCATGTCATCACAAATGCACATATTGATACCAACTATGTCTCGTGAAACTAAAACATCAATATTACATTTAAGCAAGGTTTTAAATAGTGGTTGTGGTCTCGGTTGAGTTAAGGTTGTCGCGATTTCGGTTGTTACAGATGTTCAGAGGTGGAGCACTTCATGGGCTGGGAAAAATTTAAAAATTAATGATTGTAGGTCTATTTTGCGAGATTTTATACAATTTTGTGTCGGTTTTAGGTTTCGGCCGATCTAAATTTCCGCAAAGTAGTGTAGTGGCCCACCCGAAAAATTTAAATAATTCAATCATAGGTCATTTTGCGAGACTTTAAACAATTTTTCAACGGTTATAGTTTTTCGCGGTTTCAAAAGTGGCATACGTGATTTTTGTAATGCTTATACTTGGCATGTTAGCATAGGTTTATAGACCTTCAAATTTGCATGAGTTTTAAATCTTCCGCATATTGTCATGTCAACTGAAAATTCTCTCAATTAACGGTTGTACTATACAAAAAAGTATCATAATTTAAAGTAGTTGTGAAATATGTAATTATTTAAGTATCCACCCTAACTTTTTAGTCAAACTCTGTCATTTCAACTTCGTACTTAATGCTTATTACAACTTTAATTTGTGCTTATATATTATAATTAATTTTAGTAGTCCATCCGAACTTTTTTTTTTGGCTCCGCCACTACGGATGTTGCGTTACAAATTGCGGTTGTCGCGGTGTGAATTAATCACAACAATGCACAAATATTATTTAATCATTTATTCTATCATATAGTGTATAATAACTTAAATTGAACTATTATTTTATATATTATAAGATGGTTAAAATAAATATAATAATTACAATATGAAAATAGGCGATGAAAAGAATATGAGATACTATTGCCTCATCACAGTCTCTAATTATCTATTTTTTCTTATGAACGATGATGTGTTTTTCACTTCCGTAATGGTGTGTCGCATTCGTAACGGAGTTATAAGGTTGTATCGGCTTTTTGTTACGATTGTAACGGGAGTTTCGGTATGATTGTTCATCTCACCCTAAAAACAGGTAAAAACGGCATCGGTTGCCACCTATACTTTTTGTCACCGTCGTTTTCGTAGATCCGTATTTAAAACCTTGCATTTAAGCCTCCTCATAGACGACCTTTGCCACCCTTGCGTCCTCAAACTTGTGTTGCTTGTGCGATTAGCACTCGTAATACTTAGTCCTTGCAAAGTATGTTTGTTTCGGTCTTTGCACCATAATCAAGATGACTAACCTTGGGACGTTGGAGTTGCACATTTATATGGCTATCACTTGCAATACTAATTCCATCAGTCAATCATGGTTCTTCCGTGATAGGAATGGTAGTACATGTACCGATGCTCCATTGAACTCTTCTTTTAACAACAATCTTGACACGAAAAAATGTTTTGCCATACAAGCTTGGGCTATGACTAATCTTCGAATCAAGATAAGAAACTATAGGAAAATATCGGGCTATGAAAACTCTAGAAACAAGGTTGTTCGATTCAGTAAGGAACTTCTAGTCTCGTTTACCAATCATTGCAATATTGAACACAGTGAGATCTGCAAAACCCACGCCTCCATAATTTTTATGTACCAACAATTTTTCCTAAGACATCCAATGTATTTTCTCTAACATGACCCCACCAAAAAGCATTCATAAATTTTTCAATTTCATATACAAGAGAGTTTAGAAGGAGAAAGATACTCGGCCCATAGAAAGGTATTCTTTGGAGTGCATACTTAATCATTACCTCTCACACAACTTATGAGAATTAATTTTCACCAAATTTCGTCTTTAATGATGCTGAATGTTACCTTATTACTTCTGTCTATCATGGAAATTATGCCCAAGTACTTGTCCGTGCCCAAAACCGCACGCACATTCAAGATATAAGTTATGGTAATTTGAATTTGTTGCTCTACATTTTGCTGAAATAAAAAGGACCCCGATGAAAGTGTAATCTGATCATTTAACCAACTTTCCGTTGTTATGAAATTCCATCAAAAATTGTAATAGAAGAAAATTTAAAATAAAACAAAAAATTATCGTTTAATACACAGTTTATGTCTATTAATTTTTTAACAGAAGAGAATAAAAAACTATACCAAAGTTATATTGAAGAAAAATATTAACATAAACAACGAGAAGTATCTTGACCAGAAAAAAAAAAACCGGAAGTATAACTTTGCCCAAGGTTTTCAGATAATTAAAATGAAATTATATATGTACACAGATAATTCTTCACTGTTTTTTTTTTTTTTGAGGGAAATTCTTCACACTGGTTGATGACTCCTTTTTTTGGTACAATGGTTGAAAACTTCGGATTCAATTGAAAGAGTTAAACGGCTTAACATGAATTAAATAAAGATTGTCAAAAAAGAAAATGAATTAAATTAAATTAAATAAAACAAAAGAAGCAAATCAAAACAAGGCAAGCAGGTTCAACCACCCTAGTCCTTATCTATTGATCTGGCTACCTTGTCTATATTGATGTGATCTCTTGTCATTGAGCATGAGACCAAATTTGTTTAGATTTGAATTATTAAAATCACCCCGAACGTATAACCCAGTGTTATTAGTAGAAGTTTGTTGTATACTAAGTGTTAGTTAATTAGAAGTTTCACAAGAAATTGGAGGCTAAACACTTTAAAAATGGGAGGACTTATAAATCAGATACATAAATGTTTTTATTAAAGTGTGATGTTTAACTCATTTATGTAATTGTTTTTGTTATAATATGAATGATTTGTCTGAACATCTCTTAATGAATCAGCAAGACGCTGAATGATTGTTGTAAAGGAGGTCTACAATTTGATTTCTTCCCCGTAAAATGAGGGATAGAAAGAATGAAGAATGTTGCATTTATATTCTTAAAATGAATTATCTCCTTTCAATCACGTATGTTTCTCCTTCCATTTTAAATATGTATATGTAGCTATCTTGATGTTCATTTCTTAACTTTTTTTTTCTCTCGACCTTTTCTCTAAAATTTAGAGAGATAGAGACAAATAGTAGAAAGGAGGAAAGAAGAAAAGAGTGGACAGAAGATCGATAATCCAAGTTCTAGATTTTTAGAAGGGTGTTCAAAAACCATGACTCCACAAATTAATAGAAAGTGATATATTTAATTTGTCTATAAAAAATTCAATCATATCAAAATCATAGTTTTTTGAAAAAGCCAAATGATATATATACACACCAAAATAGTAATTTTTTTAACACATAGTGTACTAAAGGGGACTAGATCCTCTCCCGTGACAGGAGAGGTCCAGTGAAATCTTAGCCATTTAAAATAGAAGGGTTATTAATAAACATATGAGAGATAAACCATTAAAAGATGTAGATTTTTACATGAGAAAATTACAGTGAAATTTACTGGAAGGAATCCATTCCTATACTAAAGAGACCACTTAAAAGTTTACAACATTACAAACAATAACAATTGACAAAATCAATCAATATTCAAATAAACAAAAAGGCTTTGCCATCGCATATGATAACCAATATCATAAATTTTTTACCCGGAGAATCAAAAACCTTCAAATTACTAGTAGTCTAGTACATTGTAAATTGGTTTACTGATGAGAGAGTAGTGCAATGACCAAAAACTCTGGAAATTGTTTTACACATAGAATCAAATACCTATTCTGTCTACCACTTTACTTCATGTTCTTTCTGGGTTAGCCTGTTGACGTCAGAAAGTGAGCGGAAAATTAGGAGTGTAGATCAAACGCAGAGAATAATCCACCGCAAAAGAAAAAGATGGCAGACTTAATTAATTATTAATCATCACATTAATTAACGTTAACATGACAGAAGAGTCACAAGCAAAGAATCATATTCAACTAGCCAACAAATCCAAAAGATGGTACGTGGGTGACTTTACATATTTAATTAAAAAATTATGAAAAAATTATGATTTTATCGAAAATTATAAAATTGATGATAAAATATTTTTTCACAGGTAACAGTATTTATCAGTTGATTATTTCTTTTATTTATAATAGATAGTAATATTGAAAAATATTACAAAATTTAATAAAAAATTAGGGCTTTACATGAACATCCAATCAAGATTATTCCTTCAAAATAGCAAGAGTTATCTCATCTTTGAGTTGATCGACAGATTTTTGTCGCCTAAAACAAAAGCAAGATGCCTAGAATAAAATATTAGGTCATTGGATGTTGAAAGCATAAATACATGGAGTGAAACAATTGTCTACGATCTATATTAAGGATTTATTGATAACTACTCAGAACATACGTTAAACTATAAAAACAAATAAAAGTTGAACCTACTATAAAATTTCAAAATTGTGATTTGTTCAATACTTGTCATCTTAAAATTCTTAAAAAATTATATCCTAAACAAAATCCTGAAAAAAATGGTCAAACATCAAACTCAAGGTGTGTCGTGTAATTAAACTATACATAATACATAATAATTGACAATTGTAATGTGAAACTGGGAAACAGTTTTCTCCAACAGATATATAGTGATTAGTGTATAGTTTATAGTTTTATATATCTGTCTTTTTCTCAACTCGCATGTCACTATTGTTGGGGTGCGAGCAACGGCGTGCAACCCACCTTCTTTCCCGCACATAATCCTACCCCACAACACAAACAAACAAAATACACATTATCAAAACCCTAATAAGCATATTCCCATTCAACAAACATTATCTTTTTTTGACAAAACCAATCAACCAATATTATCAATCACCTTCTCCTTGGCTACCTTCTTTCTATTTTATTCTATCTTTTCCTTCTTCATTTGTTCACTCACTCACTCACACCTTAC
>Ga0315914_1010271_pt1 | contig 11701 bp, 3 predicted proteins | sample MpolenodulesMG_FD_203920 | JGI IMG/M metagenome (GOLD analysis project Ga0315914, IMG submission 203920) | Medicago polymorpha root nodule microbial communities from Los Angeles, California, United States - elongated nodules | ecosystem: Host-associated > Plants > Roots > Nodule | place: USA... | reverse complement strand
CCCCCCCCAATTTTTTTAAAAAAAAATAGATTCAATGAAAGAGATTATACCTGAACGAGCTTTGAAAAGGAAAGATCATAGACAGATAGAGAGGTGAACATAGTTAAGTTGGAAGAAACAATACATCGTCGGGGACGGGGGTCAAAGTTCGAACATTACTCTACTTATGTTTACTAAACAAATTAACACTTATTGAATAACTTCCTTCAAAAAACAAAAAAAAATTGAATAACCAACATATATGATCACATTTATAGATTAAATACATTAATTATTAAATGAATAATTTTTATTTTTTTTATGACCGGAGGAAGCATGCCTTAAGCAGAAGTTACCTTTTTTCTTTAGCAAGCTTAGCTTAATTGTACCATAGTACTTCATGAAGTCGGCAGATTGTAAAAATGCATATACACATTAATTTCCTACCCAAAAAAGGTCTTCCCTTCCCTAAAACATTAAATCGGTGCATTTGTACTTACCATTACCACTACAAACAAAAACACCACGTCAAAGTCAAAATAAGAAAACAAAAAATCCATCCATCAATAAATAAATTACAGTTACCAATTGTAATGATGGACCCCATAATCAAACAACAACTTGGATTCAACCTCAAAATCATTAACTAGCCCACCTTCAATTAATTCTTCACACACACACTTATCAAATTCAATTCATTGCATGCTTTTATCTAAAATTTCAATCTTGTTACATTAATTCAATTCACTATTTCAACAAACAAAAACACTGAAAAGTGAAAAAAAGAACAAAAACAAAACAGTTTTGTTTTTGGATCTGACACTGCTCTGTTTCAAGAGAGTACAAGATCCAATGGCGGTTTCTGGTAGAGGAAGCAGAGGTGGATCTACCCTCCGTGGCTTCTTCTCTTACCGGATCTTTATCTCTGCTATGTTCTCTCTCCTCTTCATTGCAACTCTCTCTGTTCTCTTCACCACAAATCCTTCTACAGAAAATGATGACTCTGTAAGTTCCTCTGTTTTTGTGTTTTTGTTGTAAAGTTTTGATTTTTATGGAAACCCACTTTTTATTTTGGAAATTGGAAATGACCCTTTATTTTAGATTCAGTTTTAAACATGACTCATATTTTAATTTCATGAATAATATGAATGAGTGAACAAATCTTGCGGCGTTCTTCTGTTTTAAGTTCCTCTGTTTTTGTGTTTTTGTTGTAAAGTTTTGATTTTTATTGAAACCCATTTTTTATTTTGGAAATTGGAAATGACCCTTTATTTTAGATTCAGTTTTAAGCATAACCCATGTGTTAATTTTATGAACTGAATGATAATGAATCTTGTGGTATAACCTATGAAGCTCAGACACCGATGACAGTCACACGGGTGAAGATCCTCTCCATTTCCTAAATAAATGGAGATTGTCAATTATTATAGTTTGGAAGTAAATATGTGATATTAATGTTTTCAATTCTTGAAATATGTGCATTTATATCACATATTTACTTCAAAACTATAGTAATTGACATTCTCCATTTATTTAGGAAATGGAGAGGATCTTCACCCCAGTCACACTAATAATTTGAGAAAATGAATTATTTGAACGTAATCACATGTGTAGGTTCGGACACCGGTTTAATTCATCAAATTTTGTGTGTTTCTGTTGTAAAGTTTTGATTTTTATTGAAACCCAATTTAAATTTGGAAATTAGGAATGACCCTTTACTTTAGATTCAGTTATAAGCATAGCCCATATGTTAATTTGATGAATTGAATGATTGAATGAATCAATCTTGTGGTGTAACCTATGAAACACAGACACTGGATAGGATAAGGGATATGACTCTAACACATTCACCCTGGTAATAATAATTTGAGAAAATAAATTATTTGAATGTAATAATTTAATTCGGACACCAATTCAATTCATCAAATTTTGTGTGTTTTTGTTGCAAGTTTTGATTTGTATTGAAACTCATTTTCAATTTTGGAAATTGGAAACTACCCTTTATTTTAGATTCAGTTTTAAGCATGAACCATATGTTAATTTCATGAATTGGATGAATGAGTGAACGAATCTTGTGGTTTAACCTAAGAAGCACCGACATAGACACAGACACCAACACTAAGTAATTGACACAGGTAATAGTTTGAGAAAATGAGTGATTTGAGCATAATCAGGTCAGACACTGGACACACCAATCAGAGGGTGTAAGGAATAAGATTTCAATAAAAAATTACTAAAAGTGTTAAAATTTAATTCAGATGTTAAGGTTTTAAATTTCAGAATTTAATATGAGCAATATACAATAATTTTATAAGCTTTTGGAAACGACCCTTTACTTTAGATTCAGTTTTAAGCAAAACCTAGATGTTAATTTAATGAATTGAATGAATCTTGTGGGGTAACCTATGAAGCTCTAACACAGACACAACACTGACACATCAATAGAGGTAATAACTTAAAAAAATTAATTATTTAAACGTAATCACATGTATCGGTGTCAGACATCGGCCACACCTTTGATCAGAGGGTGTAACAAATTAGCTTTTTGTTTTTGTTTACGGTATCTTCGTACTACTGGTAATGCATATGTGTGTGCATAGAACATTTTTGTTTTTGTTTAATCTTATCCGCATGCCTAGAAAAAGGCGATTGTTACTGACACATAGATCCCGATAATAATTTGAGAAAATCAATTAGTTGAATGTAATCACATGTGTTGGTGTTAGACACTCGACACACCTTTGGTTAGAGGTGTCGGTACTACAGAGGGTGTAACAAATTAGGTTTTTGTTTTTGTTTACAGGATCTTCCTACTACTGGTAATGCATATGTGCATAGAACATTTTTGGCATTGAAATCTGACCCACTTAGGACAAGAGTGGATTTGATACATCAACAAGCTAAAGATCATATTTCATTAGTGAATGCTTATGCTGCATATGCTAGGAAGCTTAAGCTTGATATTTCTAGGCAGTTGAAGATGTTTGATGAATTGGCTGGTAATTTCTCGGATATTGCTTTGAAACCGACGTACAGAGCGTCGTTGTTTGAGTCGGATGGTCCGATTGATGAGGATGTGTTGAGGCAGTTTGAGAAAGAGATTAAGGATAGAGTGAAGATTGCGAGGATGATGATTGTTGAGGCGAAAGAGAATTATGATACTCAGTTAAAGATTCAGAAGTTGAAGGATACTATATTTGCTGTTAATGAGTCACTTGCTAAGGCAAAGAAGAACGGGGCATTGGCGAGCTTGATTTCTGCCAAATCAGTTCCCAAGAGTTTGCATTGCTTGGCTATGAGGCTGATGGGTGAGAAGATTTCGAACCCGGAGAAGTATAGAGATGAAAGTCCTAGGCCGGAGTTTGAAGATCCGAGTTTGTATCATTATGCAATATTCTCAGACAACGTGATAGCTGTGTCGGTGGTGGTTAGATCTGTGGTAAAGAATGCAGTTGAGCCATGGAAGCATGTTTTTCATGTCGTTACAAACAGGATGAATGTTGCTGCAATGAAAGTTTGGTTTAAAATGAGGCCGGTTGAAGGAGGTGCATTTTTAGAGATAAAGTCGGTTGACGAATTCACGTTCTTAAATTCATCGTATGTACCGGTGTTGAGGCAAGTTGAGGCAGCAAAAATGCAGCAGCATTACATAGAGAATCAAGGTGATAAGGCTACAAATGATGCACGTGACATGAAACTTAGAAACGCCAAATACCTGTCGATGTTGGACTATCTTCAGTTTTATTTGCCAGAGATGTACCCTAAATTGCGTAATATCTTACTTTTGGATGATGATGTTGTGGTGCAAAAGGACTTGACAGGTTTGTGGAAGATTGATTTGGATGGGAAGGTGAATGGTGCCGTAGAGATATGTTTTGGTTCTTTCCACCGATATTCGCAGTACGTGAATTTCTCTCATCCTTTAATCAAGGAGACCTTCAATCCAAAAGCATGTGCTTGGACTTATGGTATGAATATATTTGATCTTGATGCTTGGAGACGTGAAAAATGCACAGAACATTACCATTACTGGCAGAACAAGGTAAATTTCTCCTGCTTGTAGTTCTTATCTTGTTAATATCTTTGCATCTCTGTCTTTGGATAGCCAATAACTTGTAACTCTTTGCTTTTTAGAAAGCCATTAAGTAAAAACAAGTGACATAGCAAAATTATTAGATTATATATCATATATGACTATGAGCCTCAAAATAATTCAAGTTTCAAGTCATTAATTAAATGCCAAAAGAAAAGTGGTTGGCTATATAAAATTGCCAAAAAAAGGTGTTGACTACACTGAGTTTAGGCAGTAATTCATTAGAACGAATCAAGATTTATCATAGTAAATTGAGTTTCATCACAATGAATCGGGATTCATGTTCAAATAGATAGACTGTAAAGATTCATATTGATTAGGTTCAGTTTAGTATCGAATAGAAATACAATTGGCATGTATTGTAAGATACTGATGACCATGGTTTCGTGAATAATGATCAATATGTTCCTTTGTACAATTATTAAATGGGTTACCGTAAAGTGGAACTCACTAATTCTTGTTTGTATTCTGTTATCAGAACGAAGACCAGACAATATGGAAATCGGGGACGCTTCCACCTGGTTTGATTACCTTTTACTCAACAACGAAGTCACTGGACAAATCATGGCATGTACTCGGATTAGGATACAATCCAAGTATTAGCATGGATGAGATCAACAATGCTGCTGTTATTCATTACAATGGAAACATGAAACCTTGGCTAGATATTGCTTTGAATCAATACAAAAATCTCTGGACTAAATATGTCGACAGCGATATGGAGTTTGTCCAGATGTGCAATTTTGGTTTATAGTTGAGATTAACACACAATTGTTACTATAGTCATAATCTTGAGATGAAGTGTCCACTGTGGCTTACCATATTCTTACAGTATTGAGAAAATCTCATGTTAAAGGGTGCTTGCCACAGGAAAGTTCTGTATTGTCATCAAGTTTCGTCTATGCTTTGAATGCGATCTGAGAATTCGCGGTTGATAATTGTCAGATGCTACTAGGCAGTAATTTTTATTTGCTGAATTTGGAAATGTACACGAAATAGTTTTTTTATTTTTTTTCATTTTCTAGTTTGGAGCATATTTATTCATTTGCTGATAGTATTGTTATGACTTCAATTAATGAATAATGAGAAAGCACTACTGTTTATTTATATAGTAATACAATTCCTACATATGATATTTTGTTTGTTTCTGGACATGACTCTTTTTATTTACATTATCGATATTTGATAAGTTGCTTGTCATAGGGAAAGGCTGTTTGTGGAAGCATATATCATTTGCAGAAATTTTGTTCATTTGGTTGATGTATAATGCATTTTCAACCAGGGATTTCTATTCTTACAACTTTGAAGATAGGCTTTATTTTCTGCAATGTGTTTTTTTTAGGAATATTTCATGATTTCATCTATGTATATATCGTTCAAGTGATGAATAAAACTTCTCTTTATATACCATGCATATGTTGGTAAGCTGAAGAAGTGATTTGTTAAGCCATGAATGTTGGCTTCTCATCCCCTGACATTGTCACTTGTATGTTGTATCCTGGACTCTGTATCAATGCCTATTGGGATTGGGATCTTCTCCGGTTACTGGATAGTTCCGGTATGAGACAGAAAGACAGGCACTACAAATAAAGTGATAATATTTTCAATTATTATCATTTTATTTATTGTGTCTTTCTCTTTACTACTGAAGCCAGTCAGTAACCGGAGAGGATCCACACCATGAATACTGTTCAGGGCCACAACATGTTTATTGTTGGAGAAAAAATAGCATTCCCACCAACTCAGAACTAGCATTCGAGCTCATCCTCCGAAAAGGGAAGGTAAGGAATTCATAACTTCAAAGCCCATTTCCACATGCTGATGTTGGTTTTTATTTATTGCCCTCATCTTGCTTTCAATCTTCTCTGAGCATTTTACTGCAATTGCAGTGAAATGAAGTGAGGTGGTGGTTATGCAACTTGAGTAAATATTCTTGTTTTGATTAATTCTTAATATGAACTGATGGTTTTATGTAGAAAATGATCGTGCAATTTTCAGTAAAAAAGAAAATCACATTTGGATATGGGGAAGTAGTACCCTTTAGGCATGAAGTTTGATTTCATTTTGTGCTTAGTCAAATGCTTCATATAAATGTCAAAAGCTTGAAAAATAGTCATCTGGAATCTCCTCTCAAAAGTTCGTACAAGATAACGCGCTAAGGTTTGTTTTAATACTAACACAGATCTATTTATTTTATCAGTAATACAAAAACAAATTTAGATCCCCTATAATTGCAGCACGGTGCAGCTGCTGTAGGAACCTGTTAGACCAAGAGATAACGGTTGTTACAGCTGCTGCAGGGGATTTGTTTCAAATTTTTGTTGCCTTTTAGCTTCTGGTTTACCAAACAACATGCAGTGTATTTTCTGTTTTGAAAGTTCATATGGATAAAACAGTTATCTCTCTACCCAAATATGGAAGATATTTGACACTTCGTCATCATCTCTAGAAACTAGAAACCTCTAACCATAATAAGGTAATAGAATTGACACACACCAACCATTCCTTCTTTTTGCACTCTTTTAATTAACGAACGACATAATTTTCCTTATTCCACAAGTATGTTATAAGAGGAAAACACAGTAACTTTGCATACATTATCTTTGATAAACCAGAATTAATTATACATCAATTTTGATATAAATAAATTGGAGATTATTGCTTAGAGAATTTTAATAAATTGGTGATTTTCTTTGTGGTGCTATAGCTCGGTATTTAACCCGTGCGTTGCACGGATTTATCCTAATTCACTCAAATAATATTATTTTTTCGTACAATGTAGAGTTTATTGTTTGATTTTATCATAAACTTTTAAAAATTCTGAATATTATTTATTTATGATATCGAAGATTTTTTTAAAATTAACTTACACAATGACATGTTACACTTAAAAATCTTTATAGATTTGACTTCAATAGCAATATTTGAATAACATCTAACCTAAGTTTTAACAATATCCTTCTTGTTACATTAATCCTTCCTATAATGAACAAAATAATTTTTAAAACCCTTAAAATAATTTAAAACTGAACTGAAAATTGATATATAAATTACATTAATACACTCCCTCCATAAAAAAATGATGAATATAATATCATTTATGGGTAAAGAATTGAATAAGGTAGCAGTCACAAAAAAATGCAACTGATGAATTTTAATAAAATGGATTTAAGATGTATTTATTAAACAACACATGTATGAGTTCAAGTTAATAAGTCGTTTCAAATAGTGGGAAAATGAGTGAGTAAGAAGTAGCTATTCAATGGGATAAGAAACTTCTCAAAAGTATAACACATCAACACAATAGATGAATTGCCCACTATGTTGATTACAATTGCATGTGTTTAAAATACTAATAACCTAGAGCTATCACTCTTTAATCCTTTTGTTTGTAATAAGATGCGATACATAATCTATTGTGTGTGAAAGCAATACCATTGAGCGAAACTTGAATTCAAGTAATAATTAAGCGTTTGTATTAGTTAGAATACCGTCAAAACTAATGTTGTATGAATTCTAGACGTGAGAAATGAAATTAAAAAAACAAAAATAATCACTTAATTGTTTTTGTTGTGGTCATCCTAATTTTTTTAGATTAATTTTCTGCAAAACAAAACAAAAAAACACAGATAATCACCAACATAGCTCATTTTATACTTGTTAGATATTCGATCATCTCTCCCCTCTCCCCTCATCTTCTTCACTCCATCTAGAAGACTCTTCCTATGCTACAATATATATTGGTGCAAGGGGTGAAAGGCGAGGACGATCAAGGAACGTGAAATGATCTTAATTGTACATTCGATTTTTACATATAATACTTCATTTTTCAGAACCTTACATGTTAATTAAATAAACACTATTAATTATCGTATAAATTTTTACAACTTTACATATTTCTTCCACCAACATAATGGAAATACTACATATTTCTATGACCAAACCAACAAAATACCACAAAAAAGTTTCAACAAAGAAAAAGGCACACACTTGTTAAAAAGCCGCTCAAACACATTTCACCGTCGATAATGTAAACAAAACCCACAAACCACCCAATGAATCAAAAATTGAAAGGGTACTTGAGAAAATCATGAAAATATGAAAGAAAAATTAAAAAACATACATGTTGTGAACAAAAATAGAAGCTTCAAATACATGTATGCATGCTTCTAAAATTGGAAAGATGCAAGAGATGTGAAGCAAATTGAATTAGTACCATAAGAATAGTGTCCCAAAGCAAATTGATTTTTTTTTTCTTTCTGAATTTCAATGGTCACTATCTAAGGCATTTCCCTTCCTTTATGGTTGTGTTTTTTCTCCACAAAGCAAATATATTGTGAGATGAGATATTGGGAATGAGAATAGTTGTAACGTATTGGAAGAACGTTCCAAAATTAAGAATTGAATTAGTACCTAGACCGAAGAAACAATGAATGAAGGTTATAGGAAAGGGGTTAGTAAAAAGAGTGTACGATTTCTTTTCTTTTGCTATTGAATTACATTATTTTATGAGTTCTTAATGTCCGTAAGTAAAGTTGGGCACACATTCAAACCCATACATCAGTGGAAGCCAAAACATAAATGGAAAATAAACAATAATGATTAGATTGAACAATAAAGGTGAGAAGTTAAGATAATGTGAGAAACAAAATTTATAATGACTTGTGTTTAGTTTACAACGTTGAAGATTTTTAGAGGTGCCACATGACACAATTCTAGCATTTTTAGATCCACGTGAGCTTAGTTCATTTGGTAAGTGATAATACACAATATGTGTAGGGACTGGAGTTCGAACCACATATACCCTACCTATTCATCTTTAAGATGAATTTCTCTAACCACTAAGCTTATTTGACAAAAAAAATGATATAGTATAAAGTTTTAGCATAGAGTAAGATGGTTTTTTAGAGATGCCACATCATCACAATGGAAGTTTAAGAATAATTCAAGTTTCTAATTCAAAGATATATAGATAGTGATCGTGATCGAAATCATAAAAACTCCTAAACTTTTTAGAGTGCAGATCCTCTCCATTTCCACTAGAAATTGAGATTTCAATTTCTTTTCTTAAAAATCAGACACGTGGCAAAACGGACATGAACAGTTCAGATTTATTCTTCTTAAAAATCCAACTCTGTTTTACATTTGTCTTCAGTTACGTAACTACCCATCTCAAAACTCCACCGCCCCACTTCGCTATGCCGTTCGTCACAGACCACGCCTCGTTCTTCCGTCACAACGCCGTCTTGTCTCGTTGTACTACCCGTTGCAGCAAGGCAAACAGTTGAAGGAAAGTCTATTGGATTCAATGGCTTAGACTTGATTTATTACAAAACAATCAAATGATTATATTATTAATTTATGTTTGTGAAAGAAAAAACTTTTGAGAATAATCTGCACCTACAGCGGTGGATGTATGAGGTAATAATGGCCACTACTTTGTTCTCCTTCCTTTGTCTTTCTTGAAAAACATGGCAGGTTTTACGGGTGGGACTTCGGTGATTTTGTGTTGGGTGACTTTAGTGTATTTTAGAGGAAAGAGAGTGATGATGGAATGATTAAAATAAATTATTTTGATGAGAGAAAATTATTGGTTAGGAGAGAGATAGAGACAAAGACACCGAAGCCAAAGGCACCCAAGTGCTACCCGGTTTTAACAATGAAGGACTTTGACGAGGAAACATATAAGGAGGCAGACTTTAACGACGTGGCGAACGAGTGCCTTCTTTTGCATAACATAGTTGTCTATGTATGAGAAGTCGGCTACTGCCCTGAAGACTGAAGTCGGCGAAACAGCAGGAATCTAATCGTTTTCACTTTTCAGCTTTTTTATAAAATAAAAATAATAATAACTGAATCTCAACCCTTCAATTGTTTTAAAGCCACGTGTCTGAATTTTAAGAAAAGAATTTGTGATCTCCATTTCCAAATGGAGAGGATCTGCACTCAACTTTTTTGACACTAAATTATATAAATGATCCTATATGTTTTATGAGTCAGATCCGTTGACACCAAATCTCAACCGTCCCTTTTTTTAAAGTAACCTACGGTGGTCTTGACTTTTGATGTCGCAAACATTTTCAATTTTGATCATATAATTTTATTGCTTCTGGGAAAATTATTCTCCTCGACATCCACTCATGGATGTTATATGGCATCATTATTCTTCTTCTTGGGCCAATTTTTCATATAGATTGCGATAAATAATTTAGGTCAAAGTATGAAACCCTTCATAATTAGGGGGAAAGTAGAAAATCGATGGATAGTATTTATATGATTTGTTAAATCGATAGAATTGCAGGTGTGGAAATTGAATTTTTGATGAGTTCGCTTCAATTAGTGGAATATTTTGCCATGATTGAATAATTAAAAGCAATTGCATATTTGATTGTCTGATATAAAATCAATTCTATAATTGAGATCATCGTTGTTCTTCGATGAAGTTTGGTAAAATACAAAAACCCTTTAAAATTAAATTGAATTGGTTGTCAGTTTTCGACAAAAAAGAAATCATATGTTGTGTGGTTTTGAGACCGGTGAGAAGACAAATGGTTTCATTGTTGTTCTTCTAGACTTTGTTCTGTTAAATGTTAAAACAGATTCAGCAGAAAAAATGAGGGTACACCGTTAAGGAAAGCTTGTGTGAGATAAATCATTGGATTAATCGAAACAGAGAGTTGAGATTTGCTGTTAACGAATTCATTGACATCGGGTGTCAACGGTTCATGATTCATGTTTTATTTGTTTCTTTCATTTCACTTTCTTAATTTTCCTATCAATATTCAGAAAATGGTGGGGTTTAGTATGAGAATGGAAAGTTGTTTTCCATGATGGGAAAGTTTAAGCAAGACCGTAGATATATTAGTTTTTTATTTCAACGATCCAGATTGATTACCTGTTACCTGATTGTAACTTTTTGTTTGTAATCTTTTTTTTATGTAGACTGTAACAGCCCGATTTTCTCTAGATTTAATTTTAATTGTTTTGTGTGTGATTAGTTATGTTTGTATGTGATTAAATTGCTTATGTGTGTATTTTAATAGGATTTCGGTATTAGAAGGATATTTTGGTCATTTTTTGAGTAAGGGTAAGTTAGTAATTATGGGGAGGATTATTTTTAGCGTTTCGACTGAGAACCATTATTTAGTAAGTTACTAGCGGGTAGTTGTGATTTATTTTATAACCGGTAAGTGATCGTTATTATTATTTTAATCGTTAGTAGAGAGAAACTTGAGAGTTGGTTTATAAATGTTGTGAGCCCATTAGAACACTAAGAGGGTTAAGCCCAATGTATAGAGAGTATATAAGTATTGGTCATTAAAGAAAATAGGGATAGATAATCATTTTACAAGTTGAGAAGAGGGAGAAAGAGAAAGGGGGCAAGAGGAAGAAAGAAGGGTTAGAGAGAAAGATTGAAGAACCCATAGGAGCTCAATTGAAGCTTGTGCTAGGTTTGTTGCTCATTAAGGGGGTTAGTTTTCAATTATAATCAATTAGTTGTAACTTCTTCTCTAGTTATATGCTTAAGTGCTTAATTGAATAAGTGATTATCATGAACCTACTTGTTGAAATTCGTACTCTAATGTTAGTGAGATGTTTGGGTATGTTAATTTGTTGATAATTGAATGG
>Ga0315914_1010269_pt1 | contig 11702 bp, 11 predicted proteins | sample MpolenodulesMG_FD_203920 | JGI IMG/M metagenome (GOLD analysis project Ga0315914, IMG submission 203920) | Medicago polymorpha root nodule microbial communities from Los Angeles, California, United States - elongated nodules | ecosystem: Host-associated > Plants > Roots > Nodule | place: USA... | reverse complement strand
TGGTACCTGGTAGCATCAACATATTGTTAAAGATTTAACTCATTAAAAGAAATTAGCAGTACCCATTAGAATCCAACTCTATGACATTCAATATTGTTATAGTACAATCATCTGCATTGTTGTTCAATTTTCAAAATGATATTTAAACCAATATGCTTAATTGAGAAAATTAATATGCCATCATATTATTACTACACATTTGAAAGAAATCAAAATAGAGCATCAAAAAAATCTATAAATTCATGTCAAAAATAAGAAAAAGACTTGCCATCAACAAAGCCTCAACTAATTTCAAGTGATCCTTTTATGAAACACATAGGATGCAAAGTAGCTTTGATCAAAGGGAATGGCTCATAGCTAATACTAAACTTGACAAAATGTTATCTGCACTATCCTCCCCACTCTCATATTCACTTTCACTGAACTCATACAACACCATAAAGCAATTAATTTTGATATCATATAATGCACAACGTCAAAATCAAAGAAAAAATGAATATTTAGTTGCTCTAAAACTCACAGAGAATGATCTGATAAACACATCTACGAATTAGCGTAGAAGAGTCCAGAGGCTCTGAAATCATCTCATTCATTGGAGAAGAATAACTCTGTATCGTATTAGCTAGGTTCCATCGTTGTGACCGTCAGAACTCAAGGCCATGGATCGGCCCCCGAGTTCAGTGCCGCTGGAGGTTAAAACGGGAGAAGCATAAAAAGAGTAGAATCATTACATTCACTTTCTTGTAGTGACCAAATCGGAGGAGTAAAGGGTAGGGTGATGAGGGAAGAAGAGAAGAAAGAGAAGGAAAAGAGGAACAAAATTCAGAGAAAGAGGTGAAGATAGAACGATAAAGAAAAGATGGGTGATGAATATACGCTAGCTCAACAAGTAGGGAAAAAAATTGGCAGCTTTGAACTCCTCGGCACTTAAGTGCCGATGGAGGTATTTTTTTTTACCAACTGAGCTAAGCCCACGAGGACAACTAGCTTAAAAACTTATAAATAATACATAAAAAGTTATTTATTTGCATAAACCGTTTAATATAAGCATTGAGATCATTGCCGGAAGGTATCCAACACCTCCCTTCAATTGAGCTTTTGACTATTCATGGTTGCTCAAAGTTAAGGGAGTGGATCAAGGAGAGATTAGGGGGAGATTGGAGCCAGATACAGTACATTTCAAAATTACGGATCTCGTTGCAGAATGGAGAAAGAATATACATTTGTGGAGAGTGGTAAGATCTGTCTTCTCTTTCCACCCTTCTTTTGATTGAATGTCTTAGTATTTAGTCCCAAGTTTTAACCATATATGCCAATTACTTTAGATTTTTCGATATTTTATACCATAGCCTTTTCTAAATTTTGGGCTGTAAACAATTTAGATGGAATGCTTGTGATTAAAATTTCTGGCACAACTATCTTGGATGCTGTTGAGGAGATTTTGAGCTGTGAAACAGAAGTTATTTACTAGAGTGTTCTATCGGAAGTTATTTTGGCTTAAATGCACTTTTGGCCTCCTATGTTTGCCGTCGTAGCAATTTTGGCCCCCTAACAAAAAAAATGTGATTTTAAGCATCTATTTTTGCCATGTTTAGGGAAATATGCTCTTCTGTCCCTTTATCTTTGCAAGAAAGTTGCAATTATGACCCCCTTTTTGGACACGTGGCGGCTTCTCAGCATAGTTAGGAAAGTTAGGGGGTCAAAATTGCATTGTTTTTGTTAGGTGGCCAAAATTGCTACGGTGGCAAACATAGGAGGCCAAAAATGCATTTAAGCCTTTTATTTTTCCATTATTGCTGTTGGTAGAGGACTCTTAGCAACTAGTGTGGAGGTGACAATTCAGAACATTGTAATCCTGTTTAATGGAACAACCATTTGTGGTATAAGGCCATATTGTTTTTTATAAAGAAAACCATTTGAATTCCATTCTCGATCAACAAATGCAACTCAATATAATAATAACAGGTTTTAAATACATTTTGTAGCTCACAAATATTATATGCATAGAAAAATGTAAATGCCGTCTGTTAGTCACAAACTAATGATATGAAATAGTCATGCATTTCTTTGTAACTTGTAAGTGACGTTTACATTGTCAAACATTGAAGTGCATGAAGCAGCACTCTCTATCCTACTCATGTATTATATTTGTTGAATAATTTATACATGAGCACTTAATGTAAGTACATATGCTGTAAGTACTTTAAACATTTAACCAAATAAAGTCAATATCATTTGTAATGTATAACGCCATTCAGGACTGTTAATTACACTATCAACTTCAGGGTAGCTCTACTCTGATACAATGTATATAGAATTTTGCTTTCTCCCACCATGATATTCTCATTCCTAACCAAACTTTTGAAAATACCCCTGCGTGAATTAATTTTCGCAGCGTGAGTTAACTCAAACGGGGTGTTTTTTCATGTTTAACACCTGCGTGAGTTGAGTTAACTCAAGCGGGTGTTATACCCGGCGTAAGTTAACACAGACATCGTGAGTTAACTCACACAGGGGTATTTTCAGAAGTTTGGTTGGAAACGAGCAATTTTTGTTGGGAGAAGAGCAGAATTCTTGTATATATTGAATGATTTGAATTCTGCTCTTCTCCCAACAGAAAATGCTCACTCCCAACCAAACTTCCCAAAATACCACTGCGTGAGTTAACTCATGCTGGGTATAACATCCGCTTGAGTTAACTCAAGCAGGTAGTAAACATGAAAAAACACCTGGGTGAGTTAACTCACACTGGGTATAACACCCGATTGAGTTAACTCACATAGGGGCATTTTCAGAAATTTGGTTGAGAATGAGCAAAACGTGTTGGGAGAAGAGCAGAATTCGGATGGTTTTGTATAGAATGGACTCATTAAAAGTAGGGTTAATTAAGTTTGAGTGTGGTAGAATTCTGTATATGATTTGCGACCCACTTTCCGGCTTGGAAACTCTTTATTTATACTAAAAACCTAGATGGCGAACCACTAAGCCCACTAAATGGAAGCCGTTTCAATGCTTGAAATTATGCTTTCCCGCCTTTTGCTTGACTTCGACGCGAATTGGCTCTTTCAACCTTGCTTTGTCGGACATTTGGCTATGCGCTCTAGGCTTGATATTCTGTCGAGATTCTCCAAATGTAATGAGATAGCTCTTCGATTCCTGCAAAGTAAAAGGTCAAACAAATGTTGACCATATTAAATGAGCCTGTTAAATTTGCAGGCTAACAACATTTAGATTACTCAAATTTTCGCGTAGAGCTTGGAAAATTGGGGAGTAAGAATATACATATATATATATATATATATATATATATATATATATATATATATAAATAAGGTAAGTTATATATCGATGAATGTTCCATCGAATTCCATCGATTCAGGGATTTATCTTCTTTGAATTCAAAGAATATCCTATTTCGCTGTGATATATGGAAGAAAATTTAAAGAGATAACAAGTAGATTCGATTAAATTGCTGAAAGGATAGATGTTTCTTTTACAAATTTTACAAATTGATGTTACTATTAAAGAAATGTCTATTGAAGCGGCTGGATGGCACAAAACCACCTCAGCTATTGCTGAGCCTAGAGTTTATGGACGAGACGATGATAAAGAGAAGACTGTGAAGTTTCTTTTCAAGTAAGTGCAAGGTCTGAATTTGTTTCAATATATACAACTGTTGACCTAGGTGGAGTTAGAAAAACAACTCTTGCCCCAGTTGCTCTACAATGATCATGCAACAATTTTGATACAAAATTTTGAGTATGTGTGTGCCCATGGTTACGCCTGTCTACATAATATTAATGTTTGCGTTTAAAAGTCCATGTAATCTAGGTGATATAAAATAACAAGATAACTTATATCATAATTCATAATTTATTGAATAGCCTATTAATATCTGCCTAAAATATAAAATAAATAAATTATAGTTCTTTTGACAAAAGAAAAATAAATTCTAGTTATCTAAATTTAAAATATTATCAATAATATTAGTGTTTTATGTATAATATTTATTGAAAGTCCATATAATTGTAAAGTAATAAAAGAAAAAAGATTGTTCATATTATAACACGTGATTTTTAGTGGTGGTATAACCCGTAATTTATTGAACAAATGTTAATGCCTACATAAAATATGGATATTTCAATGCCCCCTGCAAATGGACGGTGGGATTTGATCCATCAGATTAGTCAGTCATTGAGCCGGATAGTTTTTTTTTTTAAAAACTACTTAAAATGTAAAATAAAAAAGTCTTTGGGTGTGTTTGTTTCTAGGTTTGTAATATGATTCTTGGGAATGTGAGATTGGAAATGCAACATTCCCATGTTGGTTTTCAAGTTTTGAAAATTTGTTCTCAAGAATGTTATATTCCCACGAATGTTATTTACACATGATTTCTCCTATTGTTATTCTTATGCTTAAAGGATGTGAATCTAACATTTCCATGAGAATAAAACTCAACTTGCTATAAATTCTCACTATCATTAACATTTATTTCCATTTTTATTTTTAAATTAATTAATTTGCAAAACGTTTCAATGAAATCTAAATTTTTACCAAACACATGGGTAAGAATGTTATTCCTTGTAATATTATTCCTAGGAATGTATTTTCTTCCCTTGAAACAATCAGACCCCTAGTTATCTAAGTTGAAAAATTATCAATAGTGCGTGTTTATAATGAAAATAATGAGCACATCTAGGCAAATAAAATTATTTCCGTATAAATATATAAAATAGGTTAAAATAAATAATTAAACAAATAATCATCTAAAATTTTCTCGATTAATTTTTTATTGAAAAAAATGAATGAATCATCTATTAAATTTGACAAAATCTATGCTAAATGAAATATAATTTAAAACGAAATATAATGAAGGAGAAAACTAAGAAATAAATAAATAGCATTAAATATGTACAAAACTCATGTGAATTTCTTTATGTGTTTTTCATATGATATTTAGCTAAAAATACACTTATCATGAGTAGTTATTTATCAACCATTTGAAAAGCACTTAAGAAAATGCACCTAAGTTTTTTGTTAGGGCAAAAGTAAGGATACAACTCAGGTGCATTTTCTTAAATGCTATTCATGTGGTACTTCACATAAGATACTCACAACTACCTTTGATTTCTTAAATCTTCAACTTTTTCAAAGTTTGTCATAACCACAAAATACGAATTTTAATTGTGAGAAAAACCACACCAAAAGTATGTATGAAAAATGGACTTAAGTTTTGTCTTTAAAATAAATGTTTTTTTTGAAAGAAAAATATTAGGAATTAGTTGTTACAAAAGAATACAAAGTAAATAAAAAAATAAAAAAATGATCAAAATAAGTATAATAGTATTAATATACTTATGAAGAGAAAAAGTAATTGTAACAGTAGCAGTAATTAGGGATGTGAAAAGTTTGTATGCATGATATACGTAGATAAAAGCCACCATTGGCATAAACTGGATAACTTAACAGATACACATAGATAAAATAAATTGATATTTTCATTACTTTAACTTAATGAATACTGTATCTCAACACACAATTTATAATATTAATTAAGATGTGCAGTTTGTGTAGAAATATGTATACCATATAAAAAATCGTTTTTTTTAACGTGTTAGTATAGTTATCTCCATGATATTTGAATCTGAAGATGTTGCTAAAAGATAGAAAACGAAAAAAAATTAAACCCTATTTAAAATAGCCACTGTGGCCAAATTCAGCTAATGTGTCTTAAGTTTGTGTTGGGATAAAATAATATATAAATTAAAAGAACACATACTTTTTGGGTTCTGATTGGTTAGTTTGAATTTAGTGGGATCCATTTTAGAATTTTAAAAAATGTAATTGAGTTGTTTAAAAAAATAGAAAAATGTAAAGTAATATAATATATTAAGTGTGGTCTATTTATATCACAAAATTGAATGACATGGATGTGAGTGCTCTTACACAACCACTACTTTAGTTAAAAAATTTGCATTTTTCTCTTCACTGTTGCAATGTTCTAAATTGTATTACTTTGCTTGCTTTCTCTCTCCAGTAATGAAATCTCATTTCTCCCACGTGTTGTGGTAATTTTAGCTAGGTTGATGGCTGGGGTGTTGTCAATCTTTAGAGTCACAATTTCATTAATCAAGTTCATAAGGGAAACTACTTGATATGCAGAGAGTGATGTATCTATATTTGCTGCTATACATGTGGAAAGAGCAACTACTAGTTCTCTCTTAGAGCTCCAAGACATCGATGCTCCACCATATATAGAAGAATATATAGCCAGAAATTGACTTTCTATCCTCTGTGTCTCCACACCAATTAGCATATATGTAGCCAACCAATTTGCATATCTTCCATCTAGCCCTAGATGCATCATGTATGAATCCATGATCCTCTGTACCTATTGGATCCTCTAGACCTCTTCGATCCTCCATACCTCTATTCCTAGATGGAAATAAAATTCCACTTTGAATCTTTTAAGCATCGTCTAGCTTAATTGATTTGGGTTTAGCTAGAAATGATATGTGCACAATCTCTCCTTCTTTGTTTACATGAGTGTCAAGCACCGTTTCACATTCTTGAAGTCTTGTAGGCAACACTTTTTGCCTTGTTGATCTCCCAAGCTTAATTTCAATTTGTGTATTAATTGTTGTTCAGCAAACCATCTTTAAAAAATATACTATATGAGTTTTTCTTCGCCCCATTCTTTCACTTCATCAAATATTGTCAAAGTATGGCTCATATATAGAAGACATAGAAGACAAGGAGCGGTAGACACATTTGGGTAATTAATATTTTTATATGCATATTTTACTTAAGTTGACTAAACAACCGGAACGTCGTTAGATACATTTGAGTAAGCTAATATTTATATGGGTAGTGTTAACTTGTATCCTTAGGGTACATGTTAAGAAATCCAAAAAAAGAAATATTTTCTTAAACTTTGTGCATTCAATTCATTAAAACATTAAAAAATTAAATTTAATGCACGCATTCCAATACATTATTTCTATATTTAGCTTCTTAACTTGTGCTTTAAGGGCACAAGTTAACATTTCCCTATTTATATATATTCTCTAGTTCAACTAAAACACTACTCTTTATATCCCTTTGATGATGCACAATTGCAACTCTTACAAATCGTGGTTACACTTAACACAACTCCATAAAGTTAGTTTGTGAGGGGAAGATTGTCCCCATTTATAAACATATGTTCATGTTATCTTTTGTCACATCCGATGTGGAACTCTTTAACAAACCCTTTCAAGACAAATACAATTGTGCTTGGTTCATGGACATAAATGATGGGTGGTCAGATTACAAAAATCTGATAGCAGGTGGCCTAATAGATCTTAACAGAGACTCTGATATCATATTAGAACTCGTGGTTATGCATAACATAACCCCACTTATAAACACAAGTCTAGGTCATATTTTGTTCGATGTAAGACTTTTAACAATAACCAACATATAGAATTGATTTTCTCAATATTAGATATTTTCATAATTTAAATTTATAATAAAATATATATTTTTGAATGTTCTGATTTTGGGTTTTTTGGCCTATGATTTGTAACCTCTAAATACTTTTAGACATGTGAAATTAATTCTGATTTTAGGTTTTTGTCCTATGGTTTGTAGCCTCTAATTACTTTTAGACATGTGAAATTAATTTTGACATTTTTCCACGTTTGTTTGGATATGCTATGGATATGCGACAGTTAAAGTTATAAATAGCGGCTTCATGTATTTTAACTTGTAGCTAGAATTTTTTATTTTTACATATTAGTTACTTTAGTCTCCAAAATTTGTTAAAGATAATTTTACATGAACATCTTCAAATATAAACCACTCAACTCATTTCTACCCCTATTTAGATGTCAGGGCGGTTCCACCTCTTAGTGAGGGGTGCAACTGCACACCCTGGGATTTTAAAAATTACTGTAATTATACTAGTTAAACTGCACTTGCACACCCTGGATTATATGTCTTGCACCAACACAAGTTTAATCCAACGATTTTGCACTCAACCAATGCTTTTTGTCTCACCTGACACGGAACAGGCGTTGCGCATACAACATTTTTCACTTCTCTACTGTCAGCACTTAGCTTTTGATTTGTTCAAGATGAATTTAGATTACCTTTTACCCACTATTTTACATTTTACTCAATTATTATCATCTTTTTATATAATGTCCGGTATAAAACACTTTTTTCGATCACATTTATAAACAATTTTTTTTTCTTTTTTTTCAGATTCATTAAATAAGTGATGTATATGAACTATATTATACTTGAGATACATCGATTATTTAGTAAATAAAAAAATAAAAATTGTTTATAAATATGACCAGATGGAATATTTATTAATTTAATTTAAAAAATTATCATTTTGCTTTTTCAACGTGATATTAATTGTTTTTTCTTATTATAGTTCTAAATTAATATTGTCTTCACTGCTTTTAAATTAGGGAAATGTTAACGAGAGTCTCTGTGCTTTCTTTAAGGAACATTAATAGTAAGTTTTTATGAAAATATGAGTAATATTTGACGTTTAAAAGAAATATTTTTTAAATTTGGGGTCCTGAAAGAGTGTCATGGGGCATTTGTTAACAAAACCCTTTAAATTATTGTATTTTACTATACATTTATCACAATGCTTATAAGACAAACGGTCATGCATAACGATGTCATGTCTCTTAGGTCTACAAATATTCTATTTATGATGATTATTTTCGTCATCCAAGACAAAAACATTTGCACCCTCCTGATCCAGGGTCCTAGATTCTCAATATTAGATATTTTCGTAGAATTGATTCTAATTTAAATTTATAATAAAATATATATTTTTAAGTTCTGATTTTGGGTTTTTGTCCTATGATTTGTAGCCTCTAGTCACTTTTAGACATGTGAAATTAAGTTTGACATGTTTCCACGTTTGTTTGGATATGCTATGGATATGCGACGATTAAAGTTATAAATAGCGGCTTCATGTATTTTAACTTGTAGCTAGAATTTTTTATTTTTACATATTAGTTACTTTAGTCTCCAAAATTTATTAAAGATAATTTTACATAAACATCTTCAAATATAAACCACTCAACTCATTTCTGCCCCTATTTGGATGTACCCCGGTCTGTCCCTACCAATGAAACACATTAATAGGTCATAAACCAACTGAATTGCATGAAGAGAATCTGAATAGCATACAACATGATGATGACCGGTCTACCAACACAAATACAAACCATGATACAAAGAAAAAAATCTCAACATGGATGATACAGAGTAAAATAAGTATAATTTGTTACAATATAATAAAAATTTATATTATAGATGTTATATTATTGGTATCAACGAAAAAGACAAAATATGTATATCTATACTTTTAATCAAAATAAAAAATTATCTACACTTATACTTTTATTCAAAATCAAAATTGCATATTATTTGTAATTTATATGCATTAACATGATAAAAAGAGCGGACATCACTACTCGTTTCAACGCTAGTGTAACGTAATATTAGTGTGGTAATTCTTTCCATTTTAAAAGCGTACAACCCAACGAAGTAACCATTGCATTTCATATAGAACAATGGAACTGCCATTTCCGGTAGGCCATTGGACAGCTACGCATAAATAAGTCAATAGAAAATCTAAATTTTACAGTAGTAATCAGCAAAATATGTAACAAAACAAATACTACTATATACGGCAATAAATAATTTATGCGCACATATTTTATGCTTATATATATATACGGATCATTTTGAGAACCATAAGTTTCATATTTATGAGCCAAAATGTGTTTCAGAATGAGAAAGGAACTCACTAGAGAAGAGTTAAAAGAGAAAGAGAAACGGGATAAAGCTAAGTTGAAGGAAAAAGAAAGAGAGGCAGAGAAAGGAGAAAATCATATTATCACAGGAAAAAGTGATAAGAAAACTAGAAAAAGAAAGAAAAAGATATGAAGAGTTGAAAAGAAAAGAAAAGAAAAGGAAAGGAAAGGAAAATAATCTTAAAAACAAGACAAGAGAAGATATATTAGAGAGTACTCCATGGATAATCATCTATACAGCGTGTCTAATTTTGTTGTTTGTTTTTTTCTTTGACTAGAAAATTTTGTTATTTTGTTTTATTTTTTAGAGAAATTTTGATGTTCTCCTGATTTTCTACGTAAGCTATTATTAAGATTGGTCCAATAGTGAGCCATTTGAATACTATATACATATAATATTATTTTTTTAACAGGCTTTTTGTTTATTTTATTTTGGGTAAATTACACCGGGGGTCCTTTAAGTTTAAGGTTTGTAACAGATTTATCATTTAAGTTATTTTGGTCACACATAAGTCCTTTAAGTTTGAGATTTGTAACATATTGGTCGTTTAAGTTATTTTGGTCACACATAAGTCCTTTAAGTTTGTAAACTTTTTCTATTTAGTCCTTCTAATAGCCAAACAATGATGTGGTAGAAGGAATAAATCGAAAACGTTTACAAACTTAAAGGACTTATTTATGATCAAAATAACTTAAAGGATCAATCTATTACAAACCTCAAACTTAAACGACTTATATGTGACCAAAATAACTTAAATGACCAATCTGTTAAAAACCTCAAACTTAAAGGACTCATTGTGTAATTTAGCCTTTTATTTTTCATAGTCTCCCAAACGTTTGTATAGTTGTCTTACATAGTGAACCAATTGTTAAGCCTCTTGTGTAATCGATTTATTTATTTTTTTTTTGAAAATAGAGTAAATAGATTGATTTAATTGGGTGAGGGTTCAACTAAGCCCCTCACCAGTGGACCATCTAAAAACTATTGTTAGATCTAACAAACAGTTTAGATTTGTTTATAATTAAAATGAGAACATGAATACATTTGCACACACAATTATACCCTTTCAGTTTTGTTTGTGTTTGAGTGGTATTGGAAATTTAATTTAAGTAATTAATTCAATTCAAACATGCTGATCACACGACGATGCTTACGTGCGGGGTCTATACATCTCGTTTAAATAGGTCTATCGCTCCTAAGTCGGGTTGCACCTGCTGATCGGACGGTGATCCTTACGTGCGGGGTCTTACCGTCTCTAAGGTAATTGAAAGCATAAACTTAAATTGGCGATCCAGTTTTTCCCAAGGCAATGAAGGTCAAGGTTTCATTAGGTCGACTCATTTATCAATCTTAGGAAACTCATAACACACCCTCTCTCCGCTCTTAGTAGTTTTACAAACGGGCAGCCCTATCTCGTCTACCTTACCAAGGGTTTTAAGAGAATGGTTCTATTAAGCTACGACTTATTTCCTTCAAGCAAATACCTGTTTCCTTAATTAATAACCAGTTACATCCTAGGTTCAGCAGAGTTACTATTCAATCTTATTAATGTCACCTCCTAAGTACTTACTACTAGGGTCAACTTGACATCGGTATCTATTGCTAATTACTAACTAATTACTTCCTAAACATATAGTTATTAGTATAATGCTATAAATATCAAGATATAAGTAGCATCCTTCTCAAACCCTAGCCGTCACCCCTTTCTTCTTCTTCTTCTTCTTCTTCTTCTTCTTCTTCTTCTTGTTAGAGGGGTGATTTAGGGTCAATTTGACCCAAAAATCATCCCTCCGAGTTGTTTTTCCTTACATCCTAATTGAATAAGTGGTTTCACATATTTTCTGTTTTCTTTCGTTTGTTTTTGTGATTTC
>Ga0315914_1010267_pt1 | contig 11703 bp, 2 predicted proteins | sample MpolenodulesMG_FD_203920 | JGI IMG/M metagenome (GOLD analysis project Ga0315914, IMG submission 203920) | Medicago polymorpha root nodule microbial communities from Los Angeles, California, United States - elongated nodules | ecosystem: Host-associated > Plants > Roots > Nodule | place: USA... | reverse complement strand
AATATGATTCAATAGTTGTCTGTTTTCCTTTAAAGTTCAAGTTTGTTTGAAGCTCATCTCTAACTTTTCTTATTGCATCCAATAGCTCAGGTGTTGTATTTTTGTATTGTATTTTTCCAATACATATGAACACAATAGTTACTAATTTACGTTGAGTCCCAAGGTTCGCTGCAACGTAATTCTAAGAGGCATAGACTAATTTGCCTTTTTGTTTGGTATGTACTGTATAATTACTAAAAAACTCTTTAAATTAATAATTATTAATTTATCGATAAATTAATAATTCTCTAAATTAATAAATTTCTTCGGTCCTGACATTATTAATTTATAGAGTTTCTCCTGTAGCTACATTTATCAATGGAAAAAAATAAGATTCATTGGCATCAGATAATGCATTTTAACTGTTACAATCTTTTAAACATTCTCTTAAAAGAAAATCTTTGAAGCAATTACAGTGATAAATTATTTTGACCTAATTAATCAAAACCAGTCAAGATTGTATCTTTTGGACAAGATTACATTATTTTATCATTAATGAAAAAAATTGGCTCAAAAATCATTAATGAAAAAAAGATGCAGTTACCTTGTACCCAAAAAAACAGATGGTAACCAAATTACAGAAGGACAATAATAGTAAAATATATCACCAAATGATGCAATCATATTATATGTTTGCATGGCTCATTTACAATGCCTCATCTCAAAATATATCAATGATACAATCAACTCTAATAATAAATTTGTATATATTTTTTCTTACAAGATTATAAGAAACGTACCCCAGTCAGCCCCTCGTATGAGCAATTAACCATATTATATATAACTCACACAAAGAAAATGAACAAGAGCAATATATAATACACACACAAAGAAACACCCACACAAAAACAACATTGTAAGTAATATATTGTTGATTACCGATCAAAATAACATAAAACAAAAGGGCCAGTGGCTACAAATTGCAACAAATGTAATTTATTATTTTAGTTTTGAAGGGGTAACAACGGTAAAATATAACGCATCTTTCACTTTCAGACCCATATAATTCTTAATTTTCCACTACAAGAACAAAGAGCCTTAATTAAGGATTATGGTGATCATATGAATCAAGCTTGCAAGATCCACTCTCCATTAGACCACTCATGGTGAACCCTAATTCTTTCGCAATGGTAGTAAATTGTTTCTTTGTAAGATTTAAAATACACCTCATAATCTTTTGAATCTTTTTTGGCGTATTGGATCTTCCGACTGGTGATTTCCCCTAACCACCACCCGTCCTTATCAAAAACGTCCACTTTTTGGTTGGGTTGGAACTCAGGAGGATTACGGACGCGTGGAGGTAATGGTCTGAGCTCCCTTGGAGAAATTTCCTCAATGAGAGGTCCTGACTTATCATCTTCAAGAAGATTCTTATAACGAACCTTGTATTGTCCATTCTGAAGGCATGAAACAACCGTGCCTTGAAAGTATGATCCTCTAAATCCTTTTTCATTGATGGACACTTCAACTTTGTCCCCTTCCTTGTAATCAACTCTCATAACCGATGGGTTCATGCTTGCTCAAGAATAAGAAAATGAAAGAGAGATAGAGATAGAGATAGAGAGAGATGTGAAAGTTGTTTTGTGTACAAATCAACACACATAACACTATTATTTATAATTGAAGTGATCAATTGATCTAAGAACTCGGGGGTCAAAGCTTTGTCCAAGATCATAATTTTTATTTTATGATTATTAATTTTACTTTTACATAACAACCTTTTTGTTATATAAATTAATGGCACGTTAACTATTTTAGTATATAATTAATTGTATTTATTTTTTCTAGTATAATGTGTCATTTTTATTACATTGAATTGAAAATTTTTTTGGGACAAAAATTAAGTTACTTTCTTAATTAATATTTAAAACAAACTTTATTTCGTTTTTTTCTAAGGGCATATTCTTTAGAATAATTTTTAATATAAATATTATTAATTAATTTACCTTATTCAATTATTTTAGGATAATTACAACTTTAATTTTGTTTTCTTCATTTTTGGAAAACCATATTGAAATTTAGCTCTATCTTCCACAAAATTCAAACTTCCCCATCATCAATATTTAATCGGGCTTAAGAAATATATGTCTTTTCGAACTGGAGTATAAATTTATAATATTGTTTGCAAAAGTTTCTAACCACATTAGATTGCCCCATAACTATGATTATCTAAAATAAATATAACAAGCGTTAGTTAGTGTAAGACTAAAAGTATGTAATTATTTGATAAAATATTTTACACACTGATTTTAGAGATATTAGTATGGACATCTGTTCCAAGCACGGGTTAGAATTTCGTCATAAAATATTATGATGTATTATGTGCCAATTAAAGCAAAATATTGGATAAAATAGTGGAGGTTGAACAATAAATAAATGGAAAAAAAACTCATACTTAAGTCTTAATATTTTGGATGAAGATGTTGTATCATTCTCACTTGTGCGGTTCTTCTTTCTTCAATGTGTCGATCCACACCATTGTTGTCTCCCCTAGAAGGTTCAATGATGATATCATATCCTAGTTCAACATTTTGGAGTAGCGGTTCTTTGTGATGGATCGCGTATACGGAGATTGTAACACTTAATGGAGAAATGTTAATTTGTCAACTGAGTAAAACTTTTACAGTGTATGCAACTGTAGATGTTGATCAACATATAAGTAAGGTGACCTATATATCTAATGTCTTACAACTTCATGTGAAGATGCGATATTAACTTCACTTGTATGATTGGTCTTAGCCTAATATGATGATACATCTCATTGCAGGCTTCCACAAAATACCCAATATTATGATGATTTGTTTTGCTAGTTTTTGGCTATCAATTGTTGAATTTTTGACCTTAAATTTTAGTTTTTAGATGTCATTCGCTTTCATGCAATTTTTTTTATTCAACCTTTGTTACTATAAATTACTTCACTTTTAGTGTTTGATGGGATCACAATGGAAAAATGTAGATGTGTTAGGTCACAAAATACACGCTTATTAGACAATTTAAATTGATGAGGTATTTTTTAATGAGTCTAATATTTCAGTGGTATAATTACCTAGTAAACTTCAACGCCATCAACCAATCCAAAAAACTACCCGCAACTCACTATATTATATATACTCTTATGGGTAAAACATACTCCTTAGTTTTGTCCCTCATTATTTCTCTCATGTTAAACTTCCTTTCTCATCTTCTTTTTAATTACTTTCCCTCTTCGCGTGAAAGAAACAAACAAAAACACCCCTCAATGAAATTGTCACCAACCAACATTTTTTACGATGTTATGTCTTTGACCTTATTTTTCTATCTCACCATATTACATACGTAGAGAGTCCTACACTTAAAGGAGAGATGTTAATGTGTTATATGTTAGTTAATCTTCTGAATTAGATGCAATAATATAAATTGAGAAACATATAAGTGAGATGATAATATGCCTAATGTGTTAAGGTCTTAGGTGAAAATGCAGCGTCAATCTCACTTGTGGCGTTTTATTAGTCAAATGTGATAATTCAACTCATTCTAAGCTCCCTTATAACTATGAACATCATGATGAATTGTTTTTTAATGTCATTTTCTTAATTTTTTTTATATTAAATATAATTTTTTGGATGTTGTTTGCTTTCATTCAATTTTTTTTATCCAACCTCTATATTTCAAATATTTTCACTTTTGGTCTTTGATGGGATTGGACAATGAAAAAATGCAGATAAGATATGTTGAGCTGATAATGTACATTTTATTATACATTTCAAAATGACGTGGAGTTTTTTTTAGTTGCTTTTGGTAAAATAATTACCCATAAATCTCTAACACCTTCAACTAACTTATAAAATTATCACTAACTCAGTCTATTTTCAATAAAGTGAGATTGATGTCACATTTTCATCCAAAATCTTAAGACACTAAGCATATTATCATCTCACTTATATGTTGCTCAATATAGATTATTGCATCCAATATAGAAGTTTAACTCACATATAGCACATTAACATCTCTCCTTTAAGTTCTTTGTGTTTGTGATATGGTTAGATGGCAAAATAAGGTCAAAGACACAACATCGTAAAAAATGTTGGTTGTCGGACAGGGCCGGCCCTAGGCATAGGTCGGAGGTGCGGCGACCTAGGGCCCATGCCGGTAGGGGTCCCTAAAAAAATTATAATGGGGGTGCATATAGAAATATTTGATTTTTTGGGGGTGTATATAGCAACGTTCAGTGAAAGGCCCCAAACAAATTGCATGATGAAAGGTTGCGCCGAAGCCTGTTAATGTTTTTGACTCTTTTGGCGTGATTTGCTATATATACCGCCATATATCACAAAGACTTCTATATACACCCCCTATAAAAAAATTTGCCAAAAAATTATTTATCGACGAAATCGATGATATTTTTTGGACCCTTTGTTTCTAATAATGTGTCTCACAAATATAAAAATATTTGTAATATTTATTATCTGAGACATTGAGATAATTTTATAACAAAACATATTATATTTTAGTTAAAAATGGGCCTACTAGAGAAATTAATTTTAATCTTGTCTTTCAAAGGTTCAAAAAAATTAAATTATATCATTATAGTAATGTCAACTTTCTTAAATTGATTAAAATGATTGAAAAATTGAATTTGATAATCCAAAATCGTGCAAGACGCATTCATGATCATGAAACCGATGTGTGACGCATTTAGGATCATGTGGCCCTATTGTTCTCAGGCACTAAAAAAAATTTGGATCATGAAACCGATGTGAGACATATTTAGGATCATGAGACGCATTTAGTAATGCAACTCTTTTGGTGTTATTATTCTTAGGTTCTAAAATTTCTGTCTACTTTGCAGGTGCTATTGTTCTCTACTTCTACGGTATTTTGTTTTGATGTCTACGAAGTATTTGATTTATTTTCGGATGTTTCGTAAAAAAACATTTATCTAGTAGTGAATAGCGAAAAAAAATTAAATAAAGACCTAATAAAAACACAACAATGAGCAAATATTTTTTTATGATGTATCATGTAAGGGACCATTTTCTCATATTATGCCTGAGACTAGTAAAACTATAGGAACGACCCTTTTATCGGATTTCAACAAACGTTCGACATCCTTCTCGTTCGTCATGGATCTCTGCAGATTTGGCCAGATTTGGCTTTTTGAGATGGTGGAAGTGTGCCACCACTTGTGGTGGTATCCATGTGTTTCAAGTTAGCTGAATCGAATATGGGTTTGGGTCCTAGATGTGGATCTGACCCGAATCTTTCACGTGATCAAACAAAAGTCTGTTCCCCTAAGATCTGTTACAGTCACAGTGTTGGGTGACGCCACCGCAGGTTCAACTTCTCGTCCTTTAGCAAGGTTGTTGTTGGTTGAGGTTCATAACAGATTCTTCAGGCTATAAATGGCCATTTACTTGTTCGTTGATGCGATATGCAGGTTTGGGAAATTGTTACCGTGTTGGCGGTCAATTTCATTTGTCATTCCTCAATGAGATGAGTTGAAGCTTGTCTATCGGTTACTTTGGAAATGTTTGGGGACAATTACATATCTATTTATTTTGCAATTCGGTTTCGTGCCCCGCGTTGGGTCCGTTGGGTTGTTGGTTGTGTATTTGTCTCAGACATTTGGCTTCTTTATACTGGACTTTTGTCCGGTATGTTTTACTTTACCACTTTTGTTATCGTTTGTTGTAATGTCTTCTAAGGATTGATTAAGTGGTTGTTGGGTCAGATTGATGTCCCCCAAGCTTCTAGTTCTTCTTTTTATTTAATATATTTTTCTTTGCTAAAGAAAAAAAAAATCAGAGACAAAACACACACTACTTTTAACCTTATCATTTCTCTATGGTCAAATTTATATTTCACACTGTTTATTTTTCTGATTTTCATTCTCTCTTTTCATGAAATATGAAAACATAAATGTCCCTCCATAAAACCAGCATCAATCCACCTTTTTTATTATGTTTTGCATGGTATGATTTTTTTGGCTGTGTCACCAGATCTCAAACGAAGAGAGTCTCACACTTAATGAAGATATGTTAAGGTGTCAATCGTGACTTAAAGTTTCACATTAGATGCAAGTGTGGATGTGAAGAAACATATACGTGAGATGATCAATATACCCAATGTATATAGAATATATATTGTGCACAAGTAATACATATAGCTTCATTGATCAATGGAAAAAAATAAGATTCACTGGTATCAGATAATGCATTTGAACTGTTATTATCTTTTAAACATTCTCTTAAAAAAATATTTGAAGCATTATTTTGACCTAACTAATCAAAACTAGTCAAGATTGTATCCTTTGGACAAGATTACATTATTTGATCATTAATGAAAAAAAGATGTAGTTACACTGTACCCAAAAAAACAGATGGAGTTAATATATTATCCAATGAACCCAATCAAAATATATCAATGATACAATCAACTCTTATTATAAATTTGTATATCTTTTTTCTTACAAGATTTTAAGAAACGTACCCCAGTCAGCCCCTCGTATGAGCAATTATTGACCATCACTGACGTTTTTCAATTCACATTTCACAAACCACTTACTCCAATGCCAATTTTCACATATTGAGTAAAATTCATCAAGATATAGCATTATATAATTGTAGTTATCCTTGAAATTGCGGTTTGAGAAAGCTATTTTAATGGAAGATTTATTCAGAGGTGTGTTTCTAGCTGTTTGTGTCTCAGAATCGCGTTTCGAAGACTTTGTTTGCGCATTGAAGAAGTACTTTGGGGGGAATCTCTTTTTCGCTATTCAAGAAGATTGTCACTTATCTAATGCCTAGTTACAGAAGACATTTTAAAGTTACATATTAATATTTATATGTTGAGGAAGATACATACACTTATTAACTTAATTCAAAATTTCTCCAATTTCAATACGAAATAAATCTAGCAATTATTAAGTAGCTTATTAAAAGCTTATTATAGCTTATTAGCTTAATTAAAATTTCTCCATGGTGAATGGTGAGAAATTTCTCAGAATCTAATGTTCAAGCAAAAATGGTATCTGAGAAGACAGATTACAACATTGAGTAAAGTCACATGAGGTTCTCCTTCTATGTTCCCTACTTTTTTGCTTCTTAACAACTTCATTTTTGTTCTTTTGTCAAAGGAAACAAAGAAGATTCGTTGGCATCTGATAATGCATTTTAACTGTTATAATCTTTTAAACATTCTCTTAAAATAAATATTTGAAGCAATTACAGTGATATATTATTTTGACCTAATTAATCAAAATCAGTCAAGATTGTATCTTTTGGACAAGATTACATTATTTTATCATTAATGAAAAAAAGATATAGTTACCTTGTACCCAAAAAAAAAAACAGATGGAGTTAACCAAATTAAAAAGGACAATATATCATCAAATAAACCCATGTTTGCATGGCTCATTTACAATGCCTCATCAGTGCTCAAAATTTATCAATGATACAATCAACTCTAATTATAAATTTGTATATCTTTTTTCTTACAAGATTTTAAGAAAAGTACCCCAGTCAGCCTTGTATGAGCAATTAACCATATTATATATAACTCACCCACTGTAAAATAAATTAAAGAACAAGAGAGAGTACATAAAAAGAAAAGGATCAAGAGCTATATATAATACACACACAAAGAAACACCCATAAAAATCAAAACTGTAGGTAATATATTGTTGATTACCGATCAAAATTACATAAAACAAAAGGGCCAATAGCTACAAATTGTAACAAATGTAATTTTTTATTTTACTTTTGAAGGGATAACAAAGTAATAATATATAACCCATATTTTAGACTCGTATAATTCTTAATTTTTAACTACAAGAACAAAGAGCCTTAATTAAGGATTATGGTGATCATATGAATCAAGCTTGCAAGATCCACTCTCCATTAGACCACTCATGGTGAACCCTAATTCTTTCGCAATGGTAGTAAGTTGTTTCTTTGTAAGATTTAAAATACACCTCATAATCTTTTGAATCTTTTTTGGCGTATTGGATCTTCCGACCGGTGATTTCCCCTAACCACCACCCGTCCTTATCAAAAACGTCCACTTTTTGGTTGGGTTGGAACTCGGGAGGATTACGGACGCGTGGAGGTAATGGTCGGAGCTCCCTTGAAGAAATTTCCTCAATAAGAGGTCCTGACTCATCATCTTCAAGAAGATTCTTATAACGAACCTTGTATTGTCCATTCTGAAGGCATGAAACAATCGTGCCTTGAAAGTAGGATCCTCTAAATCCTTTTTCATTGATGGACACTTCAACTTTATCCCCTTCCTTGTAACCAACTCTCATAACCGATGGGTTCATGCTTGCTCAAGAATAAGAAAAATGAGAGAGAGGGGGAGTGAGAGGGAGAGAGATACGAGGTTGTTTTGTGTACATATCAACATACATAACACTGTTATATATAATTGAAGTGATCGATTGGCAACAATCTGTCCAAGTTCATAATTTTTTTTTATCATTATTAATTTTACTTTTTTTTGAGGTATTATTAATTTTACTTTTTAAATAACAGCCATTTTGTTATATAAATTAATGGCGGGTTAACTGTTTTAGTAAATAATTAATTATATTTATTTTTTCAGGTATAACATATCATGTTTGCCAAGTTTAGTATATCATTATAATTACATTGAATTGAAAATTATTTTGGGATAAAAATTAAGTTACTTTCTTAATTAATATTAAAAAATACTTTATTCGTTTTTTTCTAAGGGCATATTCTTTACAATAATTTTAATATAATTATTATTAATTAATTTACCTTATTCAAATAATTTAGGATAATTACAACTTTAATTTTGTTTTCTTCATTTTTGGAAAACCGTATTGAAATTGAGCTCTATCTTCCACAAAATTCAAACTTCCCCATCACCAATATTTAATCGGGCTTAAGAAAAAAACGTCTTTCCAAACTGGAGTATAAATTTATAATATTGTTTGCAAAAGTTTCTTACCATATTAGATTGCCCCATAAATATGATAATATAAAATAAATATAACAAGCGTGTGTGTTTGTTTCAAGTTATTTTCGTAGATTCCTGAAAATAAAAGGATAAAAATATACATGCCTATGTTTGTTACAAGTTTACTAAATTTTATTCTCGGGTATAAAACATTCCTGCAATAGAAAAATTTTCCCAAAGAAAAGGGTGGGAATAAACCCATGTGTAATTACCCCTATTATAATCCTTATTTTTATGGTTTATGGTTCCCAAGAATATTATAATGTTAAGCAAACATCTTTTTTCTAAATACCTTAAAATAAAATTCTAATCTTTATATTTCAAGGAACGTTGTTTGCAGAAGTTTCTTAGCACATTTGACTGCCCCATAAATATGATGATCTAAAACAAATATATCAAGGGTCAGTTAGTGTAAGACTAAAAGTATGTAATTATTTGATAAAATATTTTACAGACTGATTTTAGAAATATTTTCAAATTAGGAGTTTTTTCTACTAGAATTCAAATGAGAAGTTGATTTGTGTTTGTCTATAATAGTGAAAATCAAGTTTTAAATCTTCTCTTTCATCAACCACGCTAATATTCTTTTCTTCAAGAAGTATAAGATTTTATTTGTCTCACTCACACACACACGCATATATACATATATAACTCTAGCAAAACAATTTAAAACGACTAAAATGATTTTTCTTTCAAATGATTTGTAACAATGATGTTCTAAATTTGTTCAAATGAGTTTGAATAATCCATTTACTTTATTTCAAAATTCAAACATTGCTTCAATCCTAGGATTTAGGTTCTTTTGTTTTTTTTTTTTACCTGAAAAATTAGTCTCCAAAGTTGCGTGTTTTGAATAAGACACTCAAAAAAATATTTTGTTTTGAATAAGACCCAAATCCTAAATCATCGTTTTCTTTTTTTTTTTGTTGAAAAAAATGAATTAAAACATTATGGTATAGAATATGTGCGGCCCAATTATTTTTCTTATATGCAAAGACAACCTTTGTGTAAGCCTAATTTTCTATCTTTTGTTTTTTAACGGCAAAATTTATTGATAACCAAGTCTCTGTACAAGACGAAAATGGACCGATAAAACAGGAACTACAAAGTAAAGAGCATCGTATATAGGCAGAACACCCAAAACGAAATGCACACACCGTACATCTTAAACACCAATAAAAAACAAACCTCCAAAACCAAAACAAACACCAAAACCAAGCGTAACCCCTACAAGCTAACATAACCCAAAAGTTGAGTCAAGCTCACCCTTCATCGTGAATGGCCACAAAAACAAAATTCCAACTCATATCGTCTCTACTCACACCAAAGCCACTCCAGTAAACCAACACACCTGTTGAAAATCCCAAACAAACAACACCTCGCCTTCTCATCACCACAAACAACACCTCACCTCATCACCGCAACTTAGCTGAATTTCCAAATTAATTCAAATTTCACCACCGATCAATCCTCAGTCTGTCGGAGAAGACACCAAAACATGTCTGTCATACCCCAATTTTTGACCCTTTTTTTTCATTCTAAAATTTTTACAAAAAAATCAACAAATATTTTTTTTTACGCCAAATGCATTTCCATGAGTATTTTTCTCTAGTTACTTGTTTTACAAGTTAACTTCAAATTTTTCATTTTTTATGCATATTTAGTTTTTTTTACATTTCCATTTTGTTACATCGTTCTCAAGAAAACTCAGTTTCATCACACCAAACATTTCAATTTCAATTCCTTTCATTTATATTGCATTTCTAATCACAAAAATCATTACTTTACACCATTTTTTTTACTTGTTTATTATTTTCAAATATCACAAAATTTAAATTAATTTCAAAAATTCAAAAAACACTAACCTTCACAAATTCACCTAAAATGCACATTTCACTCCCATTTCATTTCCTTCACCACAATTTGTGCATCTAGAATAATCTTCACACATAACACCTCATCATTATCCTACACATCATCACTCACCGCCAAAAATCATCCAAAAAAGTCACAAAAAACTCATTTTTTACAAAAATTCCAAACTACCCTTTCTTACCCACCAGTTAACCTAATTCTTGCACTCTTGATTAGCAAGTTACTAACAACTTTTGAGGTTTATCCAAATCACCATTTTCATCAAAAATTCTAAAATCTTTATTTCTCCATGAAACTTCACCATTCTTCAACCAAAAGTTCACAAACACTTCCAACAAACCAAAAACACACAAAAACTCAAGAAATACTACCCAAATTCGTGAATTCAAAACCATAATTTCTCAAGAAAAAGTGATAGTGAGTTAGACCATTTCAAGGCTTAATTAAGGTGAGTTTTGATGTTTTGATACCCCTGGATGTGTTGTGAAGCTTTTCCATTAATTAGTTTTGCTTAATTCGTTGTTTTTTGTGTTAATGTTTTTTTAAATTCGAAGTTGTTGTTCACTTTTCTCTCTATACAAACATTCAATATGAAATCTAAGCTTAGATTCATGATCAGCGTGAAAATCCAATCAAAATCGTATTTTAGTTTGTGAGATTTGGTGACTATTTGTGATTTTGACTTCTTCCCCCCTTTGACCAGTGGGACCCATTTTTGTCCTATATGCAGCTTGCTATTACACCCCCTTTTCAGATCTGCACCCCCCCTTTTTTATTTTCATTTTCTTGCATTTTTCTTTAATATTTCTCTAGCTTTTATTTATTTTT
>Ga0315914_1010266_pt1 | contig 11704 bp, 4 predicted proteins | sample MpolenodulesMG_FD_203920 | JGI IMG/M metagenome (GOLD analysis project Ga0315914, IMG submission 203920) | Medicago polymorpha root nodule microbial communities from Los Angeles, California, United States - elongated nodules | ecosystem: Host-associated > Plants > Roots > Nodule | place: USA... | reverse complement strand
TCTGTTCGTGTCTCTGCAACAAGACAAGAATAACAGCTCTGCCTGCAGAAATGTTCCTTCAAACTAGGAATGCATTTGAAATTGATCCTTCATAGGACACTAACCATATCAGGCAAAAGATCATTGGTGATTTTCAACAAGTTTCAAACGACTCTTTATTGTACTGGCAACTTTCCAACGTATCTTTCACGCCTCTATATAAAGGAGTGAAGACCTGCTAGTTGGAGATACAGACACACACAAAAATAAGACTCATATAACAATTCAAAGTCCCAAACTCTGTTATTGTTCGGCATTTAAAGTCACTTAGAATTTCTTATCAAAGTTCATATTTTAGAAATTCTAAAGTCTTAAGAGTCTATATCTGATTTGTATTGTGAACATCACTGATTGTATATCAAGTGTTCAAACTCAAACAAACTTCTTTGTAATTCTGTTTGATTAGAAGACTCTTGCTTGTGCGCTTGAGCAATAGAAGTCTCTTGCAGTTGTGCTTGAACATTGGAAGTCTCTTGACTGTGTTCCGGAGCATAGGAAATCTCTTGCAGTTGTGCTTGAGTAATTTGGAGTCTCTTGCTAGTTTTAGTGAACTCTCCTTGGAAGTGCAAGGGGGACAGAACTACTTCCGGTTTGTGGAAGGAACCTGTATAATTGCTTTGTGTCTTTCTTCTCTCTCTGTTTTATCCGCTACATTTAGATTCTGATTATCACTTCAGAAGCTGAACTCTATTTGCTTCTGAACAGTGACTTCAGTAGGAGAAAACGAAGAAAAAGTAAACACAATTCAACCCCCGTTCTTGTGTTTTTTCCACCTTCAATGTCGTCATAAATGATAGGTGTCCACAACATCATCAACACAAAATCTATAAGACCTTTTTACAGAATGCTATCTATTCTTTTCCGATTTCCAAATTAATTTACCATCAGATACCTAAGTAAGAAGGGATGTTTTTAGAATTGTAGACGCCATATCTTCAGTAGGCACATGTTGTACAATGATGACAGAGCATTATATGATATTTTAGCTTATGTTTTAAGTTATTTTCTTTGCATTTGAATGCAAATAATAGGTCATTTAGATGAGTTGTATGTGGTTTGAGAAAAAAATTGTATTATTTTCGAATGAGTCATTGTAATTTTCATTTATCATAAATCATGTTAAATCAACAAACCAATGGTCTTTTTGGTTAATGTTGATGACACCTATGGACGATTTGTTATAAGATTTTTCATTGCTTATAACCTAAGATGACATGTCATCAAGAACCTTAAATTTGATTAAGTTGGGATCAAGTTGTGTATAAAAATGATCAAAGAGTGATTCATCAGTATGCAATGTTCCCATTACCGCATCCAACAAACATTATCCAAACTTGGCTACTTTTGTTAAGATAAAACTAAAACATAAGAATTCCACTAAATTAGTGAAAGTTGTGATAAATTTAATACAATTATATTTAGATGTCTTATTGCGAATATAATATAAATATCATATGTGTTTTTGGAGAAATAAATATCATGTGTTAGTAACAAATTAAAGATAATTTGTTCAAAAATAATAGTCTTAACATGGGTCAAAAGTCTAGTGAAACCTAAAATTAGGAAAACCAACTTATGGTTTAAATCTTCCATAATGAAGGAAGGGAGAGATTTCACAAAGAAAATGATATTAATAATTGTAGCGGTGATTTTCGGAGACCAAGCTATTGATTAGCGTTGACTCACAAAATTAGGTTTCACCACCGATTTTTAATTTTTCCAAGGAAATGGGAAAAGTTCGAATAAAACCCGTTATTTAAAATAAGAGATTTAAGGTTCGGGGATTAGTCACGTAAAAGGAAGGTATTAGCACCCTAAACGTCTATAGTACTCTATAGGAACCTCTTGCGTTTATTTATTTTTGGCTAAATTTAATTATTATTTGCTTGCAAAAAAGATTAGTGAAATAATTAAAAAGAAAAAAAATTTGTTTAATTTTTATTTAGAAAGACAAAGTTTTTTGCCTACGTATCTGTGAGGGATCAAAACCACGTAGTTCGGGGTAAAAAGCTGGGTGATTTGTTTGATGTTTTTACTTATTTTTGAAAAGATTTTAAAAATAAAACCCAAATGGCAAAGAGAAAATTTGTTTGGTGTTTTTTAGTTTTAAGAAAAAAAGTTAAAATACGCTTAAATGGATTTAAGTTTTTTCTTTAAAAAGAAAATTAAAATGGGGAAATCTCTTGATAAGAATCAAGGTTTTTTTTTGAAAAAGAGTTCTTTTTGAAATTGGTTTTTTGACTATTTGAATGCTTTTGATATTTTTTATTTAAAGCCTAAAAATTAAAAATAACCACGAGTAAACGCGCGAGAATTCCGTTGCAACACTAGGTCAAAATGAATCCCTTTTCGTTGGATAATAAATGAACAAAATTAAAATGCTAAACAAATAACAATAAACATAAATAAAATTAAAATAAATAAAATAAAATAAATTAAAATAATAAAAAAAATAGAGGGACAACGGGTGTAAATAGTTTAATAAAAGGGGTGCAAGTAGCGGGAATAGACAAAACTGTGTTAAATTGGCCTAAAAGGATTGGGCCACAGAGGGTTGAATCTGGGCCATTTGATTTAATCAGGTGACCCTGATATGATCACAGGGAGGTGCATCACAGACCGTCTGATCAAGATCAGAAGGTCTGTGGAGTGAGAGCATACGCTAAAGCGTAGTCCTGCCCACACATGATCGGGGAGGGGGTATAAATACCCCATCCCCTTCAGATTTTGTTCAATTTTCTCATTCTTTCTCTCTCTAACTCTCTTTTTCTTTCCCTTCTCTCTAAACCTTCTGGTCTTCTTCTCCGACCGGATGGAACTTCGGTGGAGTACCGGCGCGCTCCGGGGCGGTGGCCGGCCGACCAAGGTGGCGGCGCCGCCGTACTGAAACCGTAAGAAAGACCCTTTTTTGAAAGAAAAAAATTACTTTTTTTTTAACAAACATCTCCCCCTCCTCTTCTCACTTATCTCCTTAAAATTTTCAAAAAGATTACACAAAACCGTAGATCTAAGAAATAAAAATTCTACCTTTTTGTGTTTTTGATGGATTTGTGGTTTGGGACCGGTTTTGTTGTTTTATTTGGTTCGACTTTGTTGTTGTGTTTGGTTCGGCTTTGTTGCTATGTTTGGTTCGGCTTTGTTGTTGTGTTTGGTTTGGCTTTGAATTTCAGTTTGTTACTGGTTTGGTTTTTTGAGGTTTTGATGGTGTTTGTGGATTCAGATTTTGAGGTTTTGATCGTGTTTGTTACTGGTTTTGTTTTCTGAGATTCTAGAAAAAAAGAAATTTTTAGGGTTTGTGTTAGATTTGTGCCTAAACAATTCCCCCTCTTCTGTTCTGATATATAGACATAAATGATGCACTTTTGTATCCCTGGAAACTGTTGTGAACTTAATTCTTGGAGGACTTGGCAAAGTTTTGGTTAAGGACAATTTTGGACAAGGAATCTTGGACATTTTTAGACAAAAGAGAAAGTGTGCAAGCAAGAGGGAGGGGTACAACATGCTGTGCTTTTCAGACTCTTGATTTTTGTGATTTTTTAAAATAAAATAAAAAATAATAATAATAATAAAAAAGAAATAATAAAACTAAAATAAAATAAAATATAAAAATGAAATAAATAATAATAATAAAAGAAAAAATAATAATAATAATAGAAAACAGAATAATAAAATAAATAATAATAAAAAGTGGACCGTAAACGAACCTAAAATGAGGTATTTTAAAATACCTCTTTGCCGAAATTTTTCTTGAAAAGACGAAAAATGTTTTGGGCTAAAAGACAAATAAAAATGGAATCGTAGGTCAAAAATTGGGGTATAACAATAATTTATTTATTTACTCTAAAATTTAACTATTTTAAAAATTATTATGGAACATTATTTTTTGAATACGATATTATACATTTTTTTTAAATTGATTTTATATTGATTTTTATACTTCTTACACTCATTTTCCTATGTAAATTATAGGTATTAATGCACCCACCATGTTTTTCTTCCAAAACTTTATTTGTCTCTCTTCGTCTAATTTTCTTGTAATGCACCCTCCACCGCTAGATCCATGTCTCTATTTAGCTTCTCTCAAACAAGATATCATCTTTTTTTTTTCCTTTCAGTTTTTTGAAAAAATAAAAATTTAAAAAAAGTAATCTAAAATATCTTCCAAATTAGAAGTTGTTTTGAATATTTTTTTAGAAAAAATATTTTTGATAAATGATATTATTTTAAAGATATATATATTCATTATGATTTTTTGGTGGTGCCAGGGTTCGAACCCCGAACCTTACATATATTATGCATTGTCTTTATCAACCGAGTTAAACTCAGGGGAACATATTTTCATTATGCTAAACAATCATGTAATCACTTCTACTTTTAATATATGGTATCATATACTTTCAAGACATATTCTATGTTGCAAAAGACAAATTTTTTGCATCGGTGGAATGGTTGTTCTGAACTTGGGAAGTAAATGGGAATGAGCTCCAAAGAGCACCGCCAAACGATGGTATAGTGGTCAAAGTCATCCTTGAGCTCACTCATCCAACTGACATCAGAAAGTGATCAAATCTAATCATAGCACCACTGTTTGGTTGAAACGAATTAAATCTACGACCTAGAAGAGAGAGGTAAGACATCCCCGTCAGAGAAATAAAATTCCCAAACTCTTAGGAATCACCATCAACACCCTAGACTCACCATTGCCATCCCTCTCATTTCTGAAGGGACAGTGGTCAAAGGCATCCTAGAGCTCACCCATCCATCTGACATTAGAAAGCAATCCAATTTACTCATAGCACCACTGTTTGGTTGAAACAAATTAAATCTATGGCATAGAAGAGGGAGGTCAGGCAGCCCTGTTAGAAAAATAAAATTCCCGAACTCACCGCTGCCACCCTTCTCATTTTTTGATGTTGTGAGAACTGAGGTAAAGTCATTGACAACGCACCAAGCATGCCCACTAATGAACCCTTTAACATGCATCAGCTTATTCCACTTCAACCTTTTCTCATTCAAAAACCATTTGGAGTATACGTTCACAACAAAACAATGTGCATTCACAACTCCTCTCCAATCGAGGCAAATCCCAATGAAACCTAGCTCCGTGAAGGAGAACACATACATCTCATTAGAGCTACACCAAACAGAGATAATACCTCCTCTACTCCCTACAGACGAAGCAAAAGTCCACTCACATAAATAATTTCCCCACCAAAAATGATAAAGACCATCCTCCACCGCCTCCTACTTAGTTGCTCGAATCACAATAAAATTATGATAGTTTGAAAAAATAAAATCTCTCACCTTATTCTTCTTAATCCTCCATGTGAAACCTCTAATTTTAATAGATAAAATAATCATTTAATTGAACTACCTAACACAAAACCTCCCTTCGCAATGCAAATTTTCCCCTAAAAAACCTTGAACATACTCACTTGATACTTATCCTCACTTGCAAAAGCAAAACTTGTACCCTTAGCAGTAACAAGAAGATTTTTTAGCTGTTAAGTGAACTAATGGAGCGTCTAGAAAGCCCAAACTCCTAGGGACCTCCCTATCGAGGCAACTGAGGAGTCAAACAAACCAAAAGGATAGTAAGGTATAAATCGTGGGTCGCACCAAACCACCCTTGAATGGAAATGGGTCCACCATTACAGTACACCAAACCTATAGAGAAAATGATCGAAGACAAACCTAGATTTAAAGGACGAATTGGGGTAAGTGATGACTTGTTATCTTACATTATTCTTAGCATATTTTTCAGTCATTTTCATTTAGTATTAATCTAAAATAGAGGAGTATTAAAACAATTGCCTATGGTTTTCGGGAAATTTTTGTAACGTTTTCTATTTGAGTCATGTCATTCTAGTTTTCCCAAAACAGAGCAATAACAGGGTGTTTTGATGTAATTCAAGAAGAAATCATGTAAATTGACAAAGCAAAACACTGTGAAGACTTATGAAGATCTTAGGAAGACCATGAATGAAGATTGAAGAGGCCTCATAAGACAATATGAAGGGATTGCCACTTTTAAGCGAAAAAGGCTAGTTTTTAAACCTAAATTCAGGTGGAAACCAAGCCTCTAAATACAAATTCTCTCATTTATAATTTTTCATTCTGAATGAAGTGGTTCAAGAGGAAGGCAAAAACTATGAGCTTCAAAGGAGAAGTCTCTCCTCACTCCAAGTCTCTAGAGTATGTTTTATTTCTTTTGTAATTTGTCTTTACTTACCACGATAACTAAACCCCATTAGGATAGGGTTCTATGATAAACTTCTATTTTATTTGTTGGATTGTTTAATTTAATTTCTTTATTCAGATACTTCATGAATCCTATTTAATTTTATTATGCAAATTATTTATTTCTTCTTAAGCAAACCAACCTTGATAAAACAGTATTTAAGGAAGTGACATACCTAATATTGGTGAAAACCTACATGAATAAGGAAGTAACAAAGATAACAGACCACTGTAATAAGGGAAACAGTAGTAATTTCAAGGAATTAAACCAACATAGTAATTTTATTCTTCTTTCATCCTTAGTAAGTTATACGAGATGATTGTCCGTTTACCAGGAAGGAGAGTATGTAAGATCAACTTTTAAGATTCAATAATCGAGGGAACCTTTAGGGTCATTAATAATTTAGGAACCTTAGTTTAAGTCATTGTTTCAATTACCTTTGAGAGAGTAAGAACCTCGCATACCTCTACGTGTGAATTCGAAGGTGCATCTTCCTACGTGATTGACAACCCTAAGCATTAACTCGTGTAGAAACTGTGATGTAAACTAAAACCTCTGAGAGAGTAAGGCCCCACACGTACAAACTCTTGTGATCAGTAGGTACAACTCGACCGATGGTAGGAAATAAAACCCCACAAACTTATCACTTAAATATAAGTCGTAAAACCAATATTTGAATAATGTTTGACCATCAATTTATTCCAACATTCTGCAATCAAAACAGGTTATTCCTAAACTCTTGCTCTGCGCAAACATACTAAACTGCAAAATCTCCCTTTATCTTTTATTTTATTGTTTGAATTATCGTTTTCAAATAAGTAATGTGAATTTTCTAGTTGGAACGACACTCCCAATGGATATGATACTCCACTTGTATTTTATTACTTGGTAAACGATTTGGTACACTTGCCTAAACCTGACCATCAGTAAGACAAGACGACCCACCTAAAATCGGTCCCACCTGAGCTGTATCACCTTAATACCCTCCATAGATAAGGCAATTGTAACACCTGAGACTGACGAGAACAAGGAGTGCTCGCCAGTGCACAAAGCATGACAATGAATGGCTCCTAACAATTTCTAGTCAAACCGAATTCACATCAGAATGAGACAGATCCCGAAGTTGTGCGGGTATTGGAATGCATGATTAAAGGAAGGCTTGTAAGAATTGTTTGGTATTATCTATACCAACAATATGCATCTTCTTTTTGGTAGCTCATTTCATAAGAACTCCCAAGTTAAGCGTGTTTGGCTAAAAGCAATTTTGATCAGATGGGTGACTTTTTAGGAAATTTCTCAAAAAGCATGTGAGTGAGGACAAAACACGCTGAAAAACTCTTGTTAGTTTATGGAATCATTCGACAATTCTTAAAGTCGTATGCGATGTTAGGGAAGCTACCCGCCAGAGGGCTGATTAGAAGACTATTTAAAGCCTCCTGATGATCCAACAACCCAACAAATAAGGACAAGTCTCCCTCTATGCTTGAAGATTATATGGGGAATAAAATACACATATTGGTTATGATTTTGAAGCCATTTCTCCTCTTTTTATTGCTTTTAATAACAAATGTTTGTAATTAGATTAGAAGTTAGATTAGTTTTTTCTCTTTCGTTTAAGTTTAAACGTAGGATCTCCAATTCCTTGTTTCTTGACTCAAGCCGGTTAAACTCCCAATCCCCCCACTTTGCAACCTTTTCTCTCCTAAGAGCTTTTATGTTTTTGCATCTTGGTGCAGTAATTCCATTAATTGTTTACAATTATGGAGTTAAAGTACCCTTGTAATTTTGATTAATAAAATTATTATTATTATAAAAAAAGTCTACATGATAATATTTCAAGGTAAGAAATAAAAATTGAATAAAAAAGTTACTAAGTTATTCTATTCTATTTACATTTCAAATAATGGAATTAGAAAGAAACAATCAAATATTTAATGAAAGGAAATCTCTATTTCATTCCGTTCCGTTTTGCTCGGTTCCAATATGTTTCATTCTCCTATGCTCACTTGATTTTAATTTTTTTCTTGTCAAGGATTTTAAAATATTCTAATAGAGCTTAACTAATTAAGTGAAACTTCTAATAGAGCTAAACTAAATTCATTGACGTAGAAGTCTTCCAAACCGAAATTGGAGAAAAATTCAACCAAGAAAATAAATTGTCAAACCTTACATTGTAATTATATAATTTTTTCAAAAGATATTCTTTCATTCTCCTTCAATTGTTAGAATCATGCGTGTTGGAAAGTACTCTTTACTAAATCCTATACATAATTAACTTTAATACGAAGTACATTATATATACTCAATTACTTTTTTGACAAAGCAAAACAATTAATTATTGATAAGGTATAAATAATCAAAGGCAAGTCACAATATATACGCCAGATCATTCCTATTTATTGATAAGGAAAAATCATAAAGTAGCAAAATATAACACTTCTTTCTTTTTGAAAAAATGGAAAAGAGAATCAAGTAGAATATTATACTAAGACATTGTATTTTATATCATTTGTCGTGATTTCTTAATTAGGATAATATAACAATCGTGGTTGCTACCTTGTTAAAATAAATACAAAACAAAACACCTCCACTTAATCCTACATCCTATAATTGTGATCAACACGTTATAACAATTAATATTCCTTTCCCTTTCAAAATAAACATATAATATTCCTTTTTTTTTTGAAGGAATATACTATTCCTTTTATTTGTTTAAATGTTTTATACCCATTAAGCATGCAGAGTTTCACGATGATGTTAATCTTGATTGATCAACTCGATCGAAAGTCCAGTGATAATTATAAGTGTAATATGATCAGACATCGATAGATTGATGACCATTTGTACTGAAATTTCTACAAGTATTATCTGTATATTAAGAAAATGTAACCATATTTTTTTGTTATGGGAAAAGGTGACCATACTTATTTTAATTTGTCAAAAAAAATGTGACCGTATTAATAACTGAAGTGTAGTAATATTTTGAGGCAAAATTAATTATTTTGATTTCCATAAAGAACCAAAATTTTGAGGCAAAAGTAAAATACTTAAAAGAACCAAAGCTGAGGGACATCAAGTGTAGTAATATTACTTTAAAAAATTTAACACACGAAAATCTATTTTAGATAGGCTAAATTGTATTTTTGGTCCCTTAACTATTTAGGTAGCATCGTTTTAGTCCCTTAATTAAAATTCGATTTATTTTGGTCCCTTAACTTCTCTCTGTTACACATTTTTGTCATTTTCGATAGTTTTAATTCAAAAACGTTAGGTTTTCTTCATTTTCTTCTGGAATTTTCCTGGGATTCTTGTTGTTGAAGGTTGATGGAGGTGATATGAAGATGAAAAAGAGGAGAAGAAGACGAAGAAAACGTAACATTTTTGAATTAAAACTAACGAAAAGGACCAAAATACGTAACAGAGAGAAGTTAAAGGACCAAAATAAATTGAATTTTAATTAAGGGACCAAAACGATACTACCTAAATAGTTAAGAGACAAAAAATGCAATTTAGCCTTTTAGATATATCTAAATTAACTTTTCCATTTGACAAATTTTAAAGACTGTACCCTTCAAAAAAAAAAAAAATCAAGTCTGTATATTACCTAAGGTATAGGGTACAAATAATTTCTATTTTAAGAGAGTTGCATGCGCCATAAAATCTGCAACATATCATTAAGTCAACTAGTTTAGCACAATCCAGCTAACATTATTGCATATAATCAAAATTTAATTATAAAAAAAACTATATAGAAATGGTTGTCCACAATGTTCATGTTGTAATCAAATAAGGACGTGCCCTAACCCCTCCAAAAAAAAAATGCAAAATACATAATTCCTTCATCTATAAATAGGTGACACATTTCATCAACCAAGTACAAATCAAAAACATCTCTTATATTATACCTTAAGAGTTGATACTAACTAAAATTAACATGGCTATTGTTACTCATTCCAGGGTGACATTCTGTGTAATGATATGTCTTATTGGCATAGTTTCAGCTTCAAATGTAATTCCTTCAGCAACTACTTTGGTGTCTTCTTTAATACCTACCCCTAATTATAGTGAGCTGAGTTCTACATTTTATGGTACAAGATGTCCTCGTGCTCTTTATATCATTAGGAGAGAAATAATTGCTGCTGTGTCGAAAGATCGTCGCTTGGGTGCATCCTTGCTCCGTCTTCATTTCCATGACTGCTTTGTTCAAGTAAGTCTCCTAAGCTCCATTTCTCTTTAAATGTTATTTCTTAGAAGAAAATTATGTTTCTATTTATTTAGGTTTTGTTTACAAATTTGAAGTTTACATTTCCTTTTTTTTGTCAATGATTACATTCATTAACACAGTGGCGGAGCCAAAAAAAAAAGTTTGGGTGATCCATTAAAATCAACCGTTGAAAAATTGTTTAAAGCCTCGCAAAATAGACCTATAATTGAATTATTTAAATTTTTTGGATGGACCACCACATCACTTTGGGGGTATTTGGATCAACCGAAACCTAAAACCGACATAAAATTGTATAAAATCTCACAAAATATACCTATAATTGAATTATTTAAAGTTTTGGGTGGACACTACACGACTTTGTAGGAATTTGAATCAACCGAAACCTAAAACCGACACAAAATTGTATAAAATTTCACAAAATAGATCTATAATCATTGATTTTTTACTTTTTCCAAGTGGACCGTGGCCCACCCCAGCCTATGAAGGACTCCGCCACTGCATTAACATAGAGTAAATAAATGGGTAAGACTATATATTAAGGTTAAAAATGTGTTTGGAGAAGAAAATTTGGAGTTAATCTAATTTTAAAAAGTTTTTATTCAAATTATTGATTGTAAATTACATTGTTTGGTTGATAAAACTGAAGTGTTTTCAAAATAAATTAATTTTATTAAGGTAAATTTTGTGTGTGTTTGGATGCCGTCATTGAAAAATTGTTGGAATTTATATTTGTAGGATATTCAAGTGTTTAAATTGAATTTATATCTTCTTTTTTTGGTTAAGAATTTATGTCAGTTATAAAAAAAAATCTTGAATAAAGTCATTCAATTTTTTTATTCTTAAACATTTTGTGAGGATGAATTAATTAAATAAAATTTAAAAAAATCAGTTTGAAGTGTAATATTATAAATATATAAAAGAAACGTTGTTAAAATTTCGTAATAAATAACATGGTTGGAAAATAGACTTTTAATAAAAAAAATTGAAATTTAAGAAAAGTTGAAGCATTAAACAAGAAATAATCTGTGGTGTGGTAAGAAATAGAAAAATAAAAATTGTTTCTATAAATATTCTTCTTATATATTGCTATATTTTTGAAGGGGTGTGATGCATCTGTATTGTTGAAGGACACACCAACTTTCCAGGGAGAACAAAATGCCAGACCCAATGCCAATTCTCTTCGGGGCTTCGAATTCATA
>Ga0315914_1010264_pt1 | contig 11705 bp, 5 predicted proteins | sample MpolenodulesMG_FD_203920 | JGI IMG/M metagenome (GOLD analysis project Ga0315914, IMG submission 203920) | Medicago polymorpha root nodule microbial communities from Los Angeles, California, United States - elongated nodules | ecosystem: Host-associated > Plants > Roots > Nodule | place: USA... | reverse complement strand
TTGAACTTAAGTGATTAATAAACTCCACTAAAAAGTGATTCGTTTGGGAGAAACCGAGTTCTGAAACCCAGAGAGTTAACACCAAAAATCAAATCAAATTTTCACAAAAAGAATCAAAAGCAACCAACAAATATTTGTTTTGTTTGGTAGATCGATTTGTGAGTTTTCTTTTCAATCATTAATTTTTGGACTTAGACATCCATAATTTTGTTTAATTGTTGTTTTCCATCTAAAAAATGTTTAATTTTTGTTTTGGTTTTCCAATGTTAGTCAAGTGTGCAAGGGAGGAACTTTCTCTTGCCCCAATATTTCTAAGAAAACCATAAATACTTTTAGAAGTGTACTCTTAATGATATATTCATTCTCTTGCCCCAATATCATTCTATGAAAAATGATATTAAAACAATTATTTTGTGACAATTTTTCTCATACTCACATTTTGTTTTAACTTTCTCTCTCTACTACTTTAACTTTTGTACTAATACCCACATTCTTTTGTATATTTTGGTTATCTCATAAGTTGTCCTAAAAAATTGTTGTACTAATAACATTCTTCATATTTTAAAGGACACAAAATTTGAATTTTCTTTTCAAATACTCCCTACAATTTTTTTTTAGTCAAATACCTCCCTACATGGAATGTTTTTTTGGATGGGGAAAAGTTCTTCCAATATCTTTTGTAAGGACTGTATTCGTTGCCGGTTTTGAGCCTTTCGTTGTCTGTTGTTGTTGTTGTTTGCCTAGTGGCTTTTGTTCCACCGTCACTTCCCATTTAGTCATCAATGGTTGTACTAATACCTACATTCTTTTTTATATTTTGGTTATCTCATAAGTTGTCCTAAAAAATTGTTGTACTAATAACATTCTTCATATTTTAAACGACACAAAATTTGAATTTTCTTTTCAAATACTCCCTACAATTTTTTTTAGTCAAATACCTCCCTACATGGAATGTTTTTTTGGATGGGAAAAAGTTCTTCCAATATCTTTTGTAAGGACTGTATTCGTTGCCGGTTTTGAGCCTTTCGTTGTCTGTTGTTGTTGTTGTTTGCCTAGTGGCTTTTGTTCCACCGTCACTTCCCATTTAGTCATCAATGGTTGTACTAATACCTACATTCTTTTGTATATTTTGGTTATCTCATAAGTTGTTCTAAAAAATTGTTGTACAAATAACATTCTTCATATTTTAAACGATACAAAATTTGAATTTTCTTTTCAAGGACTCCCTAAATTATTTTTTTGTGGAGTCAAATACTCCCTGCATGGAATGTCATTTTGGGTGGGAAAAAATTCTTCCAATATCTTTTGTAAGGAGCATATTCGCTGTTGGTTTTGAGCCTTTCGTTGTTGTTGTTTGCCTAGTGGTTTTTGGTCCATCCTCACTTCCCATTTAGTCATCAATGGTTGTTCAATAATCATCACAAATTTTTGTATTTGTCTGAAAAAAATCAATTAGAAATTACGATCTGATCGAAAATTATACAAAAACATAGTCGATTAAAAATTACAGTCCAATCGAAAACAAAATTAAGACTTCCATTATGCAACTTTCATAGTCATCTTTGACCGACAATAAGAGATTTTTTTAGTGATCAAGCATGGTTATCATTGAAAGTGGATATAGCATAAAGCAAAACAAAAAGGAAGAAAAGAAGAATCTTATCCTCTCCGACTGGTGTTTTTCACTGAAGAAAGACAATGAAGGAGTTTTAAGTTTTTTTTTTTTATTCTTAATGGTTATTATTTATTTAATTTATAATCCTCTCTACGTCTCTCTAGTTACATGTATTTCTGTTGGCTTATTTATGGACTACAGAATTTCATTTGTATATGCCATTTTCTTTGGATTTGGTACAATCATACTCAATGAAACCTACGAGGTTATTTTGATCAAAAACAAGATTTGAAAATAACTTATCAAGAACATCTTTTTAATTGAATCGAACTTTATATTTTAATACAGTTATTGACATCTTAAGTCAATATTTTATTTTAGAGAACGAAAATAAATATTACTCCCTCCTTTATTATAAGAAGAAAAAAGATATCAAAACTAATGTAATTATTAATTATTGTAACATTTCGAATACTTTTACATATAGATTCATCCTTATAGAAAATTGTGAAACATTAAAACAATCACTAATATAAAAAAGAAACATTAAAAGAATGATATAAAAGTCTTTTAAACATCTTTAAAAAAAAAAAAAAGTCTTTTAAACAATAATTGCACCTTAAAAATCCTGACATTTTCTTATAAATATGATCAAATGTTTTTCTTGAAAAACTTCTTATAATAAAAATCAGATGAAGTATAAATTTGATCATGTTAAACGCTGAGGTCTTGCACAAGCGGTTGGCGTTGAGTGGATTTGAATGTTGTAAGTATGTGTGAGTGTCGTAAACCTTAAGATATCAAGTTCAATTTCAAAAAAAATGGTTATCACAAGACATAGACAAGTATATAGTTTTCTATATATTTTTATGGCGAAGAGATAATGTTTCAATTCAAGGTAGAGAAGGCTTTAAGTTAAAAGAGTAATTTATATAGATTTATGTTTCCCCCCCCTCTAAGTACACTAACAAGACTCAAATCTAGAACATTTAAATTTAAGACATACTACTATTTGGATCCATGCGATGCACGGAAAATTGATTATCTCATTGACTAATAAATGTGGTAGTCGATTCTTATAGTTCTTCTTATACCTCTTGTAATATGACTATCCTCTATTTGATCCACTCTTCTTACTATAGAATCTATAGGTTTTCTCTCTAAATGTCCAAACTACCTAAACCTATTTTCCACAATATTTATACTATAAGTGCTACCCCAATATCTCTACAATGTTGCCATTTCTAATCTTGTCTCATCTAGTCTTACCACACATCCAAAACAACATTCCCATCTCCGCACACATATTTTATTCTCGTGTTGGTTCTTAACCGCCAATACTCTGTTTCATAAAACATCGTTGTTCTGACAACTCTCTAGTATTTTTTCACTTCAACTTAAACGGCACATTTGTATCACAAAAAACAGCTAAGTCTCTTCTCCATTTCAACCATCCAACTTGAATACAATGATTTACATCTGAATTTATTTCTCCGTCATTTTGTATTATGAACCCAAGACTTTTTTGTTGAAAGAATGAACTTAAGATATTTGGATATTCCAATTCTCAAAAAAATATGCATATTGATAAAATGCATGTTAAATTAGAATACCAATTAAGCAGTGGTATGAGAGGAAGGTTGTTAGGTCACGTCCTTCCATTTGCAAAAATCAAAATATCAAAATATATGATTCTTCTGCTGTCTGTGTAATTTACCACAGTTTAGGTTTTTTTTATTAGAGAAACACGGTTTAGGGTTTGTTATATATAGCCGAGTTTGCATGGAAATTAGGGTAGCCGAGTTTGCATGGAAATTAGGGTATTCTGTTTGTAAACGTATTAAATAAGTGTACAACAACTTGTCAAAAAAAAAGTCTACAAAAACAATAGATATATACAAACGATGACACAACATGATAGGAATGAAAAGCTCATCAGTGAGGAGAAATATTTGGGATTGCTGCATTTTAGATGGAATTTGTTAGGTTAAATTAGTGCGCTGCATTTTAGATGGAATTTGTTAGGTTAAATTGCTGCTAACCTAATGCAGCATTTTAGAGGGGAATTATTAGGTTAAGTTGTTGCAGACCTAACAAAATTAATAAATAAGGAACACGGTTTAGGGTTTGCTATATATAGTCGAGTTTGCATGGAAATTAGGGTAGCTGGGTTTGCATGGAAATTAGGGTATTCTGATTGTAAACGTATTAAATAAGTGTAAAATAATTCGTAAAAAAAAAGTATACAGAAACAATAGATATATACAAACGATGACACAACAAGATAAGAATGAAAAGCTCATCAATGAGGAGAAATATTAGGGATTGCTGCATTTTAGAGGAAATTTGTTAGGTTAAATTGGTGTGCTGCATTTTAGATGGAATTTGTTAGGTTAAATTGCTGCTAACCTAATGCAGCATTTTAAAGGGAAATTATTAGGTTAAGTAGATGCAAACCTAACAAAATTAATAAATAAGGATATAGCGAGACAGGTTAACAGTTATTCCTTTCCAAAAAAAAATAGCATATAATTAGGAACATAATTTTATTTTACTTTAGATAAACATTAAATGCAAAAGTGTGGAGGGAAAATTAGGTTAAGTATAGCGAGACGGTTTAATATTTACTAGACTTTTGACCCGTGCAACGCACGGGTCTTGTCGACTATAATAAAGACCAGTGAATAATCTTTAACCCGTAAGATCATGGGTCGATCAATAAAAGCAAATTAGGTTATTAGAGATACAATATTACAATCAAATTTGTCTTACTATGTCCTTCAATGACACTTGAATCTTATCAAATTTTTGAAAAACTAATCAATTAAAGACTGTTATTTTATCACAATATATTATTGGGGCATTATCTTCTCAATCATAAAGAAAAAATATAAAAAGAATAAAATATTATATTGTTGCACGGGTCAATTTTATTTATTACTTTTATAGTTAAATATAAAAAATTGACTTGTAATAGTTGTTTTAAATTTTTACTAACATGAAAAACAAAGTCACTTCAATTAATAGAATTTCTAAATTACATGTACAACTCTAGAAAGAATAATTACACTTTGATATTTACTAAAAGTAATAATATATTTTTCCAACCAAATACATATCATATCTGCATATATCATAGAATTTAATAATAGAAGAGGTCTTATACAATGTATTAATTATTTTGAAGATGTGTGTTTGGTTGAAGAGCTGTGTATTTTTCAAGGGTTATAACAATAGATGTAATTTAATGCGGTTCATGGTTCCGAACAAAATTTTTTGAATTTCAAATTGAAGAAGTGTTGGAAGGAAATACATAATTAGGGTTAGCACTTAGCAATTAATGCGGATCATTTGGAGGGAATTTTCTAGGTTTAGTTGTTGCAAACGTAATAAGATTAAAGAGTAAGGGATAAGTGTACAACAACTTGTCAAAAAAAAGTCTACAAAAACAATAGATATATACAAACGATGACACAACAAGATATGAATGAAAAGCTCATCAGTGGGGAGAAATATTAGGGATTGCTGCATTTTAGAGGGAATTTGTTAAGTTCAATTCGTGCGCTGCATTTTAAATGGAATTTGTTAGGTTAAATTGCTGCTAACCTAATGCAGCATTTTAGAAGGAAATTATTAGGTTATTAGAGGGAATTTGTTAGGTTAAATTGGTGCGCTGCATTTTAGATGGAATTTGTTAGGTTAAATTGTTACTAACCTAATGCAGCATTTTAGAAGAAAATTATTAGGTTAAGTTATTATAGACCTAACAAAATTAATAAATAAAGATATTTTTACCACCAGAACGAACCCTAAATTTTTTAACATAAATACATTAGACAATATAAATGCTCTCAACTATATTCCATCCATTATTACATCTATCACCAAACTCTTGTATGAAATCAACTTATCGCTATTGATTCTAGGTGAGCCTTATATACATTGATCAAACAGTGCCATCAAATGGGTGCCACATATAGTTCCATCATATAATTCAATCAAGAGATACCTTTTTTGACTAAACAGTTGTTTTTAATAAAGCTGAAATTGACATATTTTATGTGTCAAGTGGTTATTGGGCGAAAAATATATGAAAGATATAACTTTTGATTGGCGGGGCAGTGTGGACCTTAAAGATTGAGTTGTATTATTTGAACAACTATTTGCGTCATAATTTATAAGATAATTATAAAATTTTAAAGAAAAAGAAGTATTGATACAAAAATCAAAATAATAAAGAGAAAGATAAAAACGTAACGTGAATAAGAAAGAGAAAATTGTCACAAAACTGTCAAAAAATAGTTGTCCAAATATCATTTTTCTTAAAGATTTTAATCAGCTCAACGTTGTTATGTCCTGTCCACTGCTAACAAAAGCACACTACTATCTTTAAAAAAAAAATGCCACTATCACATTAACATTCTGATAAATTGATCTAGCATTTTCTTTTAATGAGCGTAACATTAATTTTTGTGAGTGAATTGTTCACTCAAATCACTGATCTAATCTTTAAAATCTTAAGGGTGGGGCAAGAAGATCTCAGATGATCAAAACTACTAACTAGCTTTAGGGAGCATATATATGTTACATTATAGGATTAATAGGTCTTTACCTTCGCTCATTTCCGGTTTTCCCTCCTGTAAAATTTTTATTTTGATTCACCCCCTATAAAATATTTTTGTTTTAATTTACCCCCCTAATAGGCCAAACAAAAACCAATTTTATTTTATTTTTCAAGAAATTTTCGTTTTTGTTTGGCCTATTAAAGGGGTAAATTAAAACAAAAATATTTTACAGGGGGGTGAATCAAAATAAAAATTTTACAGAGGGGAAAACCGAAAATGAGCTATATTACAGAGAGGTAAAGACCTATTAACCCTACATTATAAAAGTACTTTAAACCATATCATGAAAAATCATTTTCAAAATGAAAATGTTGAAACCATGTTAATTTCTCTAGCATTGGGAACATAACAACGAGTATTATTTTGATCTTTAAGTCTACGATGCATTTTTGGATAAATATTATGTGTTTGTTTCAGCTTTAAAAATATATATTTTGTGTTAAAAAATTTTGAAAAATATTTAAAAGTTATTTATGTTTGTTTACTGGCTATAAAATTGTGGCTAAAAGGTTGTAACGCCAACATTTTGATCTGATGGTCTACTATACCGTATTTTATTGAACTATTATTTATTTTTACTTTCACGATTGTATACATAGACCGTTTTACTCTTTAATGACGTCTCAATGAATTAATTTGGAAGCAAAATATTTATAAACTACTATTATTAATCTTCAAACAACGTGACATTTTTTTTGTTTTGTTTTAAGAAACAACGTTACACTTTTTGGTACTGCAACAAGTATATTAGCACATTTAAGAATCAAATCACATGAAAGAAGGCATATAAGTACATTCGATTAGAAATCATGTGCTAAGGAAGTATGATCATAAACTTTCAAATGAAACCCACCTTCATCTCACTGATCAAGTACAAAGAGAATATATATTGGATATGTATAAATTTTAAGTGTTCTCAACTATCATTGTTGAGTTGATCAAGGGTAAATCATCACCACCACTGGCTGAGGTTATTTTTTGACAAAAATAAATGATATTTATTTATTCAACAAATTGATAGAGTACATTGATACAAAATAAATTCAAAATCGATAAAAGCAAATGGATAAATCTGCGAACAAACTCACAATATCCATGTTAATAGTATAAAACGACAGAGTATATATGCCTACAAATATGACACTGAAATACTCATGTTTCCAAATCTACAACGTTGACGACGCAAAAATCATTGATTGAATTTGCACTTGATCAAAGCTAATATTTCAACCTGAATCAAATAAACATCGCACTATGTCGGGAAATAAAAAACACACCCCACAAACACGGGAAATCAAAAAATACAAAGTTCTGTTAAACCATGGAATCAAAAAACCAACGAAAGAAAGTTGAAGATATATGAAAAATCACTTATTTAACTAAAAGAGAAAGAAAAACAATCCAAAGGGATAATTTCGAGACAAAATTGACCTTAAATCACCCCTTTTTAATAGATGAGAAGTCGATAAGAAGAAAAGTTGTGACGACTAGGTTTGGAAAAGAGAAAAGAGATAAAGGATACATTATCTGTAGTCTTTTTTAAACAAATACTCAACGAAAAAAAATAAAAATTAAACACATACTCTCATATCTCAAAAATAAGTAACGAAAAAGAAAAGAAAAAATTAATGGTATGAATATAAGCAAATGTCTACTAACTCTATCTTATTTAATGAAATTATTTCTAAATTACCCTTCAATTAATTTGAATTTTATTTTTTAACAAAACTTTCTTTCTTGTGGAACAAGTTTTTCATGATAGGTAATTTAGAAATTACAATTGTATTTTTTATAATTTTTGAGAGATTTTTCATTGTCTTAGAGATTGCTCAACTTCTAAAAAAGTGTGGCATGGTCTTGGATTCATGGACATCATCTTCTTCTTTAAATTTGAATATGCATGATTGGATTCAAACTAACTCCACTAGCCCTTCCATGTGTACGTTCTTAGCAGGGTTTTGGTGGAATTGGAGAGCTCATAATATTGTTTGTGTGGGAAAGGAATCAATCTTTTTCTTTCAAGTCCTAGCAGAAACAAGAAAACTTGCCTCTATTATGGAAGTTTGTTTTCGAAATAGTAATATTTCACCAATTGACATAGATGGGTGTCCTGGCATCCATTGTTTTGCTCTAATGGTGGATGGAAGCTACCTTGGTGACGTAGAGCTAGAGCTGGTGGTATACTTAGAAGAGGGGATGGTAGTTGGGTAACTAGGTTCAACGACTTTCTAGGTATTGCCAATAATACTTATGCAGAACTTATGACATTGGTTTTTTTGGTCTGAAGCTTGCTAATAATATGGGTTGCAATCAAGTTTGTTGCTATTCAGACTCAAAAACTATTATTGATATTGTTACTAAGCCGATTAGGAAGTACCATTGTCATGCTTATGTCATTGCATGTGTTTAGGATTTAGTGAGAATGGATTGGGAGGTGCATTTATGCCACTCTCAGGTAAGGGAATGCTAGTGCAGAATTTTTTGGTTAAATTGGGTGCTGCCAACGATGACAAGTTCAAGATCTGGGACTCCCCACCGGAAGACTTGAATTCTTTTCTATTAAATGACTCCTTGATGGTTCTTTATCCTCCGGGCTAAGATTTTTTTAGCATATGTACACTAACTATTTTAAAGTATGATTTTTTTTTGTTGCTTACATACGAGACCTGATTTATCATTTCCCTACCTAAATTCCCCTACAGTCTTATTTATAAGAAACAATTATTTTTTAGATTAATTGAAGAGTTGATATATCTGGTATATATTCCAGACCAGATACATCTATTAAACAATGAATCTAAAAAATCAATTGTTTCTTATAAATAGAACTTGATGGAGTATAAGATTAAGAAAAGTAAATTAGGACAAGTTAATCCTTCTCGTCTTTAAATTTGTTTGGTTGATGAAGAAAATATAGATGAAAGGAAAGAAAGTGAAAATAAGAGACTATTTAATAATTTTGTTTCGAAGAAATTGAAAGAAAATAAATTTATGTATTTATTTAATAACATAAATATCAATAAACGAAAACTTGATGTGATAAAAATAAATTAAAACAAACTATTTCAATAAAATCAATGAAATTTACAAAATATAAAAGTAATAATATAAAATATATTTTAGAACAATCAAATAGTTTTCTTTTTCTCAATTTGATAAATTAATAATAAAACGAAAGAAATGTTACAATTAATTTTATGCATTTACATTACAAACTATGAGTAATAAATTGTAAGAAAATAACATTAATAGATACAAATAAGATAAAGAAATATAAAATTACATATTATACATTTAATTAAAGGTTAGATATAATTTTTATCTCTATAAAATTATCAACTTTTTTCGCCCCTGTAAATATTTTCTTCAAAAATTTATCCTACAAATAATTTATGCCACCAAATGTATCATGTTGTGGTCAACCAGACTATAGTTTGCATCAACAACGTAGTACAGATCCAATGTAGAAAAGACCATATGCATCTACTACATCCCAAAACCATCTAAGATTCTTTGATGTTTTTATAAGTTGATTATCCTTTTGACATTGTTGATGCACTTTTGCAGTTAAGTTTAGCATGTTCATAAAAAATAGCAACAAAAACATTAATACAAACGTATACATAAAATAAATATTAATGGTAAGGAAAACATAAATACGATTATATTTATACTTACATCTCCGACCCATATATATGTCGGCTTCAACGTGCTTACTAAATTCCGGAAGCAGTGACATATTAGACAAACTCTCACCAAATTCATGATCAATCCGGCTTCAACGTGCTACTCAAAACCTAAACAATTTCTATTTGATCGACAACTAAAAAACCCTAACCTTCAACAAAAACAAAAAGTGAGGAATTTAAAACTAACTTGTTGGATTTAAGAAGAAATGTGACAAAAAAAATACAGTATCGTTGATGTTAATTTGATGAAACTCAGTGGTTAAAATAAGAAGTGTTTGGCAGTCAAAACTAATTTTTTTGATGTTTTAAATCAAATGTCACACAGATGAAAACAAAGTTTATATTCTAATATTATTCTAAAACAATCGGAAAATATCTTCCAATCTATAAAATTGTAAATTATGATCGATTTATAAAATAGAACAATTTTGAAATTATGGAGGTCGGTGAGCAAGTAGGGCACAAGCAATCTCCTTGTGTAATCTGTTTTGTGCGGAGTGCGTAATCTATATATGTGTTGACTATTATAAAGTACATCATTACAATTATATAGTTTCTTGCAAAAAATGGTAGGTTGTGCTTTCCACCACCTTCTATATGGACCGGTTAGATTCATATTAGCGCACTAAAGAACATGAAAGTGCTTTGGCCACCATGAATTTGGAGCTAATCTACTGATTGACCAGCTTTTTAAGAGGATTGTATTTTTTTTAATGGGTATCAAGGCTAATGATCAACTAATCTACTAATCTGATGATCAATCTCATTGTCTATTAGAAGGTTATGCTGAAGTCAGAGCAAGTCATATATGTAGTATTTAATTACAAAAATTGTTGATGTCTAAAGAATTTGAACCTAAGATCTAAAGAGGAGCACAATCTTAGATCTTAAACTAACATCATCAAAGCCAACGTAAGGGTGTTTATTATACCATTCGATTTTATAAAAAAAATACTTGATTACAAAAACTGGGTATTATCAAAAGTGTCCCTAAAAACTTAATTTACGAAAATAAAAGAGCAATTGAGAAAGCATTATTATATAGAGTGAAAGTTGTTTAATGTTGTTATCTATGAGATTTTTCTGGATGGTCCGTCAAAAAAAGAGAATTTTTTGAATGGATATATTTGAGATTATTAGATAGAAGAACGTTAGCAACACATATTTTAGTACACACTTTTCAACACATTCTTTTTGATTGGTTAAAATTCACATGGATCCTACCAAATCATATAGGTCCCATATAAATTTGGTGGGTCTTGTGTGAATTTTAACCGATCAAATAGAGTGTGTTAGAAAGTGTGTGTTAAAACATCTGTTATTAGCATTTTTCTTATTAGATATGTTCAAACTACGATCTTTTACTTATATTCGAGGGAGTACTTGCTTTCCAACTTCAAACTAGGATCAATATTTTATTTGAACATAAACTTAATTCAAGCTCCTCTCAATGTTTGGCATGTTTATACAACTATCATTAGAAATATCAACGATCTCCTTAATCTCCTTCTAAATGTGCATCTGACCCACACCTTTCGAGAGGTAAATGAGTGTGCGGATTTTTTTAGTCAAACATAGTGTCAATCACGATTCTTCTTGGTGCAGTTTGGAGAACCCACTTCCAAACTTGAAATGTTTACTTTCTTGCTAATGTATCTAGAGTGCAACTCTTAAGGTTGTAGTCTAATATTCTTTTTCGTTGTTTTTTAGTTGTTTTCTCGATGTAACAAAAAAAACTAAGATTAATAGCCTTTACACGTACATACATATATGTTA
>Ga0315914_1010258_pt1 | contig 11709 bp, 7 predicted proteins | sample MpolenodulesMG_FD_203920 | JGI IMG/M metagenome (GOLD analysis project Ga0315914, IMG submission 203920) | Medicago polymorpha root nodule microbial communities from Los Angeles, California, United States - elongated nodules | ecosystem: Host-associated > Plants > Roots > Nodule | place: USA... | reverse complement strand
CTTTCAATTCACTTCCAAAACCCTCTTTTTTGGTTTTGGGAGAACGCAAGAACAACTAAATTCTTAATTTCTCTTAAAAATCGTTTTTTTATTAATGGGTTTTCGTTTTTGAGTCATTTAAGTAAATGGGGTTTCACTAGTTAACTGTGATGAGTCTTTAACAGACCTGTAATGATTTGCGGGTATGATCGCATTTTTATTGAACATCTAAGGGACTGAGTTAACTAGTTATTCTCCCACTTTTCTTAATTTGATGCTTCTATAGTTTATTTGTTGTTTATAATTTGATTTTAAGTGTTTTTACTTTGGTAGATAATGATGAAGCAAAATATATAATCCAACACTTGATCTGATATAGTGATGCCAAATATATCTATTATGTTTCTGAATCTACATTTTGGGCTACAATGGCAATGTTTTGCTTTTAGATTAATTTACATGAAATGTTATGTTAATTTATAATTTGTAAATATTTGAGGAGTTTGAATTTGCACTATCATGTGATGAGTTTGGAATAAATCTTAGGACACCTTCCTACACAACAAATGTTGTGGATGAGATGAACTTTCCTTTCTGATGATATGCATAATTTATCCTAGTTTTCATTTCTAATTTTCTAACCTTACGTTAAATTTTGATTAGCCTTGTGTAACTTTTTTTCTTTATAATTGGCCTTCATAATCCCAGTTAAGCTTGAATATTGAAGTTCTTAAACTGATTCATGGGAGGCCAAAATTAAGTGTTGGAAGTTTCGCTGATAAATGCCATATTTGATTTTTACATCAAGGTGTTTACTAGTAACTATGCCGCATATTCATTTTTCACTCAGATCTCTTTGGCCCCTTTAGGGTTTGGTTTTGAGTTTTTGTCATGTTTGATTTCATGCTTTTCCAAAACATTGTTTGAATTGAATATCTGTTTTATGATTTGTAATTGTATACATTGGTTTCTGTTTTTGTTTTCTATATGTTGTTCCATTACATAAATTTCAAATTATTTGTTTGATTTTGTAACATTATTCTATTCTATTTATATTGCACATTTAAGTCAACTTTATCACATACAAACCGAAATTGAAGTGGGACTTTGCATAAAGTTTGAAGGACTTAAAGCTGACTCTTCATTTAACATTCTTGAACACTTTAAATCTCTTAATTGTTTAAAGTGCATTTGAGGTTTAATGTGTTGGAGAATGTTAGATAAGGAACCGGCTTACAAATATGTTAGTGGGGTGGGGTCTCTGATAAATTGACCTAGTTTTCCGAGGTGCATCTTCCTAACAGTGACTTCTTCTCTCCTTCATCGTATTGTGTCCAACATTTTTATTTTTATTTTTTGTTGTTTGAGTTCCTTTGATTATCAATTTATGAATCTTAATTTCAATTAATTTTCTTTTTGTTGTTTTTTTTTTTTGTATTTTCTGTTAAATATAATTGTGCTGTGATGATACTTATGTGGACTAGAGTTTCTGATTTGGGAATCTTCACCCAGAATCTGATTACAACCCCTTGGCTGTCTGAGCACACAATTTTCCAATATCATGATAATTTGATCTTGATTCTTCTCTGTTAATTTTTTCTTAAATTTTCTTATTTTTGCTTTTATAATCGTGTCTAATAGTTAAATGCTTATTTGGCTTATGATGATAATATACTTTATCTTAGCGGATTTCAGTGAGATTTTATATCAATGATCTGAATGTTACACACACTGAAGCCATTCTTTTATAATTTTTGTTTCATAGTTTGTTTTCTATAATATTGTACCTCGGATTCATTTGTTTTTGTTCTTCTGATTTAATTTATCTATTAATTGGTGCTATGATGAGATAAAAACACCAAGGAAGTGTTTATGGGCAGTGGACAAAATTGTAAAGGTTTTGCCGTGAGCTTTTTTTTAAAACGACTTCTCCTTCCACTGAGCACCGTAGAATTTCTAATTTTTTTGGTCTATCAGCAGAAGTATTTAATATGATGCATATTGAATGTATTATTTGTTTAGCGTCCATTGCCGATGGTAAATTAGCGCAAATTGTTCTTGATAGGAATGCTAGTAAATTAAAATTAATTATACATCATGATTTTTTGTTATTTTTTCATTTTGAGTATGTATTTCAGGTTCTGGATTCAATATCTCATCGAATTACAACATGGATTTTTCAGGGCAAAGATTCATTCTTTGCACTAAATAGTCCATGCTTATACATCTATGTTGTGGAAAAAACCATTTGAAACAATTTGCACAGTTTTATGTAAGAAAAAACCATTACTTTGAAACTAACAATCATTCAGTTTTGCGTAACAATGATCCCTTGTTGTGTATGAAATGTATTGCGTCCATTTACCAATTCTGAAGGATAAATTGTTCCTTTCAGTGTAATGGCTTGGACGCCAAATTGATTGTGTGGTGATCCTGATTGATGGGTTTTATTCAATACCATTTGGTCTTGGAAACGCCTCATACATTCTTTACTATACTCCCTCCGTCCCTTAATACATGAGACAATTGACTCTATTACGCATACGCGTAATTTTGAGCTTAAATATCTTGAACAATATATATAAAAAAATAATTATGAAAATTTGATATTTTGAAAATACTCATCGAGGTGAATCTGACATCTTATATAATATTATTTATCTTTGTATATTAGTAGAAAAATATTATCAAAGTAAATTAGGTCAAAATTGCGTGTCATCTATTGCGGGACGGTGAATATTATTGTAAGGGTTTTTCTATCATGTGTAAAATTTGCACATGATAAAAAGTTTAAAATAGTAACTTTGACTTAGAACTGTGTTTTTTATATTAAATATATAGCTTTTAATAAATAATTTTTGGTTTTCAATGAAAAGTTATACTTTTAATTGCCTTAACATGTGCAATATTGCACATGTTAGACAAACTTTTATTTTAATATGTTTTATATTGGCCAAATATTATTTTTGGTCATTTTAGTTTCACAAAATTTTCAAGTTAGATCTTTCAAGTTAGATCTTTAAGTTTTGAAAGTTTCAATTAGTCTTTTAGTTTGAGAGAATTTTCAAGTTAGTCTTTTAAGTTTTAAAAGTTTTAAATAGGTCTTTTAGTTTCATAGAATTCTCAAATTAGTTTTTTAAGTTTCAAACTAAAATGATCTATTTGGGTCCCAAGTTAGGACTTACGTGAGAATTTTGTCAAACTAAAAGGACCTATTTGAAACCTATAGAACTAACTTGAGAATTCTGTAAAACCAAAATGACTTGCAGAGAGCAAGAGGTATTATATAATCAATGTGTACTAATATTCTATTCAAGTTGTTGTTATACCTATTTTCTCCTCGCGGTGGTGTCAAGGCTGTTTCCTCGTCAAGATTCACACTGTCATACTCTAAATTTTGACTAAAACCTTTTAATCGTATTTTAAATAGTTAAATTTTTTTTATTTGTATTTTAAGTAGTTAAACATTTTTATTTGTATTCTAGTTAGTTAAAACATTTTTATTCATATTTTAGGTAGTTGAAAATACATTTATTCGTATCTTAATCAGTTAAAAAGTTTTTATTCATATCTTAAAATTTCGGCAGAGGTATTTTAAAATACCTCATTTGGATACCGAAATGGACAATTTCCTTTTATTTGTTTTATTTTCTTACTTATTTTGATCTCTTTATTTTTTTACTTTTTACTTAAAAGTCACGTTCCTTTTTTTTATTATTACTATATTCTTTTATAAAATATTAAGTCTTTAGAATTATAATTATTAATCTTTAGTCCATGTGTCCTTATCTTACTGGTCCAGAGAAAAGCATTCAATGACGTCAACGTTTTTATTTCCCTCTTGTCCATGTGTCACGTAGTCATTGCTCCTTTGTCCAAAACTTTTTCTCCAAGTTTCTAGAGCATTGATGTCTCAAGCATTGGATCCCTTTGAGGGGTATTTTGGTCCATTTTATGTATCAGTGAAACTCTAGTTTTGTCAGCTATATAAACTGACAAAACTAGGGTTTCACTGATAAATGGAATGGACGAAAATACCCCTCAAAGGTATCCAATGCTTGAGACATCAATGCACTAAAAACTTGGAGAAAAAGTTTTGGACAAATGATCAATGACTGCTTGACTCACGGATAAGAGGGAAATGAAAACTTTGACAACATTGGATGCTTTTCTCTGGACAAATAAGATAAGGACACATGGACTAAAAAATTTAAAGACTTACAATTTTATAAAAGAATAAAGTAATAATACAAAAAAAGGAACGTGACTTTTAAGTAAAAAAATAAAGAGATCAAAATAAGTAAGAAAATAAAACAAATTGAATTAAAAAAAGAAAATAATAATAACTAATAAAAGAAAACTCCATCAAAAACAAAAACTAATAAAAGAAAATTATCCCTTTCATTAATCAAATGAGGTATTTTAAAATACCTCTCTATCAAAATTTTGTCTGAAACCACAAGATCACTTGACTTTTAAGATACGAATAAAAACTTTTTAACTGATTAAGATACGAATAAAAGTTTCAAGTATTTAAAATGCGAATAAAAAGTTTTAAATATTTAAAATTCGAATAAAAATGTTTTAACAAACTAGAATACAAATAAAAATTTTCAACTACCTAAAATATAAATAAAAATGTTTTAACTAACTAGAATACAAATAAAAAATTTCAACTATCTAAAATACGAACAAAATGTTTTAACTAACTAGAATACGAATAAAAGGTTTTAATTGTTTGAAATGCGAAAGAAAAAGTTTTAACTGATTAAAGTGCGAATAAAAATACTAATTTGTCAAAATTTAGGGTATGACAGATGCCCTTATTTAAGTTTCTCCGTCATTGTGATTTAAAAGTATAAATTTTAAATCGACGGGTCGAAGAGACTTAAATATTAAATACGCTAATTTTGACCAATTGAAATGCTGAGAATGCAATGCTTATCAATATAACAGTATGAATGCCCGCGATGCAATTACAAATGCAAAGACAATGAACATACACTGACTAGGGAATTGACTGATAGGTAACACTGGGGAGGAAAGACTGTTGGGTAAAGACGAACAATACGAAAAGGAAATATTGTCTATTATCGTTACTGCGGTAAATATGAACATACGAAAAGAAATACTGTCTATTACCGTTACTGCGGTAAAAATTCCTTTGATTGATTTCTATTCTACCGAATCATATCTTGAAAAATGATGGAAGATTTTTGGTTCATTTCAAAAACTTGAGAATTTGTTTGGGATCCAATGTCCCTTGTGAATTTCTGAGTTTATTTTATTATTTTACGTCGTTGCGCTTAGTTCTTTTAGCTTAGAAAAATCATTTCCTAAAAAAATCAAATATGTCAAACTTCAAAAAATATTTTCTTAAGAAACCTTGGATTTTAATCCAAAAGGTCTTTTTCCGTTTATTTCTTAAGCAAACTTTTAATTAATTTTAGTCTATATTTAGACTTGCTTTCTTTTAATTAAAATCAATCAACTTCACTTCATTTTATTCTTCTATACCTTTGAGGTCTCTCATCCCTTCTAAAAACTTTCTTTTTCAAAAAACCTTTAAAATCAATCCAACCCACCAAATGAAATTTTTGAGGTGAACTACATTGGTTTTGATCCCTTTTCTTAGGGTATGTAGGCAAAAGATTTTATCCTTCCAAATCAATAAAAATAACAAAAAACATGTTTCTTCTCCCTCCATTCTTACACTTAAACTTTTAAGCAGCTATTTTCAAAATAAGCAAATAACTTAGTAAGCACAAGATAAAGTAGGCAAGAGGTTTCTACGGAATACCGTAGTCGTTTTGGGTGTGCGAAACCAACCCCCGGACCTTTAATCTCTAAGAGTTTTTCTCTCTTTTTCCCTTCCCAAGAATAAAAGTACAAAGTTCAAAGATTTATGATTCAAAACCAATCAATGGTTTGACATCCAAAATCGAGTAGCACACACCAACCAATCTGATTCCAAGACGTTGCCTTGGATTTTATGTACACTCTTATATTATGATATAATGTTGTCTTAGTAACTTTCTGCCATTTACGTTTCAAATGCATTCTTTCATCGGATGTATGTTACATAACCATTAGTTTGAATGCTATTATTTTTTTGGTGAAATTGTTGGTGTTTGAAAGCAACTGTAGTCCTTTAGTGTAAAAACATGATACCTTGTTTTGTGATCGTTATTGTAAAAGAATATTGTGATTCACCTGTCTTGTTGAATATTAAGGTTAATTGATTTTTGAAATTTAAGCATAGATTAAAGTATTTTTTTAAGGCAGTTTTGTTTTTAATGAACATTATTGATTACGAGTAAACTATCACAAAATGTGCATAAATAAACTGCAATGATACAAGTACGCAACCAGAAGAACAAGAAAGAAACTACATACTCAGTGGACTCTTTAATAAATCCAAACATCTTTATCATGTCCAACACCAAAGAATGTAAAATTTAAAATATTTCTCAATTTTCCCAAACATCTTTATCCCACGAGTTTGAGCAATAACTTGTTGTAAGATGTTCGTAGGTTGTGGTTCTTGCAACCCAATTTTTCACTGGAATGGCCTCAACATGCATTGCTTGCCCCCTCAAATCTACCTGAGATTTGAGTCTCAAATCCCAAATCTTTGATGTCTTTTCTATGAATTTTTCTGGTACGTTATGGTGATCTTGACCTAGTTTTGCGATCTCATATGCATCTTGTAGATGTCATATGCATATGATTCCCGATCTATGGGGAAATTACTCTTTTGACTTCTCAAATTGCTCCTTTTGTTTTCAATTTTAGCCACACTGCGACAGTCAAGTGTCCAACGCCACTTTTAAGGGCACTTTTAAGATCGGTCAAATCTGAAGAACAAGACTTGGAAAGTTGAATGGAAGTTAACTACATTTAGAGTAACATGTATTTGGGAACCAAAATAAAAGTAAGGTTTTTGTGATAAGCATAAGATAAGAGGATAACTAGGGCGTGGACTTTGCGATTGTTTGTATATACATTCTTTGGCCAAGAATTGGAATAGGCAAGTGTTGAACGACATGTTCATTAACTTGAAAGCTCTCGGTGGAATTCCTTTTGCCAAAAGAACCTGTTAAGAACCAATTTATCATGTCATCAATTTCTTCATTTCTCATAATAAATTCACTCATTACTTCATTACTTCATTTCTCATAATAAATTCAATTTGATGGTCATTATTATTCTTATTCTTATTGAAAACGCCTTGGAGAAATATTGCAAAGCATAACAAATGCCTTTTCTTTTCAAGTTGTAATGTAGCCTTCATTCCGTCGGATGTTGAATTCTATCTGATTTCCCAGAAATTTTTTTCCTAAAGTTGTTGTAGAGGTGTCTAACACAAAACCTTTGCTCAACTCCAGGAAGTAAGGTATCAATTGCTGGTAGAAGTCCCTGTTTAACAAAATACATACATGAAAAAACAACAATTAAAATCAGAAAAAAAAAACCAATTAATAACTAAGTTTTTCAATCATATTAAAGAAAAGACATGCATGTTTTACCTTTTGCTGATCACTGATTATGGTGTAAGTTTTGCAAAGTCTTGTGCCACCAAGATCAGCTATGAGAAGCTCCAAAAACCATGTCAATAACTCTTTAGTCTCTCCTTCCACAACAACATATGCAATTGGAAGCATTTGGTCATTAGGATCCATTCCAATTCGCATCTCGACTTACTCTTCATGAATAAGACTCTTGTGTGAAGAAACTGGACAGTAGAATTTCTGGTCATCAAGAGGATTATGAGTGATGAATCGAATTTTCAACCATCAAAGAGTTTCTTGAATTGCTAGCTAATATTGACAAAATCCGACATTGAAATTTTGTTGAGAGCTCATTGGGTAGAGCATGATTAGATACAGAAACTAAGTTCAGCTCATAAAGAACTTTATCCTTCATTCCACAAATTAAACTTAACAGAAATTTGAAATCTCAGCCAGCAATAGAGAATCATATGATAAGCATTCATATGCAAGTTTGATTTTCTAAAATTAGTTTTGATTAATATCGACACATAAGCGTTTTTTGCCACATCATCCTTCGCCACGTCAGCCGCCGTTAGTCACTTTGGTGTTTTTGTAACGGAAGTTGACGGAAGGGACGAAAATCAAAAAGTTATTAACTTGCAAGGGTTGTTTTAAAACAAAAAAAGATACAGGGACGAAAACTAAACCCATGTGAACTTACATGGACGATTTGCATATTTAAGCTTAGATTTTATAAGTAAAAAGACTTGACATTTAGAGATAAAAGGCTTTGTATGCTATAAAATTGCCACATATGTTAAAACTTACATTTAAGTCTCGCCTATTATTACGTAGATTTAACACACGACAGTTAAAATATGCAAAAACATATATCAACTATCAAGGTCCATATGATTGCAATAATTCACGTTGATACACACAGTAGAAGGAAAGAGAGTTGCTAAGTACAAAGAACCCAGTTGAATATTAAGTCCGAAGCCAAAAGATTAGAACATGTTGTGTCAAGTGTTTGCACTCAATACACATCAAAGAACAAAGTACAAAGTTTGAAGTAACCGTAATAAATGGGTAGGGTATATCTTCACATTACAGACATTTGGAAGGAAATAATTCTGCTGGGAGTATATATTATTTCTATAAAGGCATTACATTGTAGCAGGCTATACAAGAGAGTAATCTTAATAATACTTTTAGGATCATCATACAAACTTTCTCAATGCTATTGGTATAGAAACCAGTGGGGTACTAAGTGTGGACATGGTAGATAAGAATGCATGGTTTAAAAATAAATGAGAATGAATATTAAAATTGTGGCTAATTAACATTTTTATTGAATCATTTGCTATGTGGTTGCCCCATTAAGGATGAAAAGAACTTGGGATGAAAGACACTTAGGCTTATTGTAAGATGCAATACCTCTTTTTATATGTCTAATTCCACGCTTGGATTTTCGTGGAAAGAAAATTTGAATTTCACTTTTTTTTTCCTTTTCATCGTTACTTGTTAAAAATAAATATCGATTACATATTGAAACAGTGGTGGGGTTTAGCATGGGAAAGGCTACTTTTTTCCCATCATGGAAAAGTTGTTTCTAACCATTTGAATAAATGAAGAACACAATCTTATTATGCTCCGCTAACACTGGATTTTTTTTCACTTTCTTCTCCAACCGACAACCATTCTCTCTCCCACATGTTTCAGTTCTGCTTCTGAACATTTTATCAACCCAACACTTTTCAAACGCCTCAAATCAATAATAATGATTGTCTTTTTGTTAATAATGGCAAGACTCTTCAAGATGTATATCAACCTCTTTTCAGATCTGATTTTTTATCTTGATTTCAATAGAGTCACTACATCCATCAAATAAAAAAACCCTTTTTTTAGTTTTGGAAAAAAAACAAAACCCACAAAAATTGAAACACTAAGATCTTTCATCTGGATTTCTTGCAAGCCATTACATAATTCTTGTTAATGACTTGGGGTGTTAACATGTTTAGACCAAGAGTTGCAGATAGCACCAATTTCTACTTTAACAACAAGATAATTAGTACCATGGAACACATAAATTGGAAAACATAAGCAAACTACTTTTGTATCATTTTATAAATGTAATTTGTACCATTTTATTGCCATAATTGATATGCAAATATTAGAAGAAGAAAAAAACACGTTGATGGAAAGGGGAAGATGAAGATAGTGGGTGAAAGAGACATGCGAGAGAGAGAATAGTTGGGGAAGAAAGTGAAAAAAAATCCAGTGTTAGAGGAGCATGATAGGATTGTGTTGTTCATTTAATCAAATGGTTACAAACAACTTTCCCATGGTGGAAAAAAAAAAAGTAGCCTTCCCCATGCTAAATGCCACATCATTTGATATGTGGTGGACCCAATGAAGTACATGAACAAACATTTTGAAAATTTGTGTTGTTTGAAACCTTTTCGCTGATGAAAGGAACTTACGATGAAAGGCACTTGTGATTATTGCAAGAGACACTAGCTCTTTATATTGAATCACTTGCTATGTGGTGGATCCCTTACAATACATGGACAAACTTTTAGCAAGTTTGTGTTTTTTGAAACTTTTTCACCGATGAAAGGAATTTGCGATGGAAGACATTTGTGATTATTGTAAAAGACACTACCTCTTCATATTGAATCACTTGCTATGTGGTGGACCTGTTACAATATATGGACAAACTTTTTGCAAGTTTGTGTCGTTTGAAACATTTTCACCAATGAAAGGAACTTGAAACGAATGAAACACGTAATTGTCGTAAGAAACACTAACTCTTTTCACGTGTCCAATTCCACACACCATGTGTTGAATTTACATGAACGAACTTTTTGAAAATTTGTGTTGTTTAAAACTTTTTCACCAATGAAAGACACTTGCGATTATTATAAGACACACCAACTCTTTCTATGTCGTTTGAAACATGTGGCATGTGGAATTAGACATGCTAGTTTCCGACAAAAAATAATATCTAATTAGTATTACATTTACAAGTTACAGACAAATTAGTCTTTCTGTCATAAAAAGTGTGAGATTGAAAATCTCTCCCACTTTAAAAAAAAAACAAAAAACCATGTGCACTTTTTATATTTTTGAATGAATTTTTGATGGAATGTTTAAAATATTATAAGAATTTATCTAAAAAAATTATAATTTTTTAAAATAAGATAAATTAAATATGAATTTTAAGGATAAAAAACATAAAAAATTATATTTAAATTCTTATAATATATTTTGTTTATTGATCAATTGTTAATAAAAATTTAAAATTTCTAAGACCAAAAAAAAAAATTAAAATTTCGAATGATACAAAAATGATGATAAAAACTTTTGGGCCCAAATATTGAAGATTTTCTTAAAGAAATTAAATTAAAAAGTTAAAATATTTATTAGAAATAAAAGATATATTTAATAAAAAAAAGTAAAACTAAAAAAATCAATTCATTCATTAAAGAGTTAATTAAGTAAATGGTATCTATAAATATTCAGAATTTTATTTTTTGTGCTTATAAAATAAAATCACAGCTTTCGGTCCTTATAAAATTTTCCATCAATATGTTTAGTCCCTACAAAATTTTTCCAACATTTTGGTAAAGAAAGTGTGAATATTTATGGCCACTAAAAATTTCATTGTATAAGCAAACCACACAAGAGCGAGTTTGTCCGTTTCCATCCACTTCGTTCCCCCATTTCAAATCTAGGGTTTTCCAATTTTATTGTTCCTTTCTCTGATTAATTTTTCAATTCATAGTGTAGTAGTATGCTTCACTATCTAGTCATTGCGGTTTAATTAAATTCCCATTAGACTCGTTCCCTTGAAGCAATATTAATATGTGTTGTTCTTTCAATTCACTTCCAAAACCCTCTTTTTTGGTTTTGGGAGAACGCAAGAACAACTAAATTCTTAATTTCTCTTAAAAATCGTTTTTTTATTGATGGGTTTTCGTTTTTGAGTCATTTGAGTAAATGGGGTTTCGCTAGTTAACTGTGATGAGTCTTTAACAGACCTGTAATGAGTTGCGGGTATGATCGCATTTTTATTGAACATCTAAGGGACTGAGTTAACTAGTTATTTTCCCACTTTTCTTAATTTGATGCTTCTATAGTTTATTTGTTGTTTATAATTTGATTTTAAGTGTTTTTACTTTGGTAGATAATGATGAAGCAAAATATATAATCCAACACTTGATCTGATATAGTG
>Ga0315914_1010256_pt1 | contig 11709 bp, 10 predicted proteins | sample MpolenodulesMG_FD_203920 | JGI IMG/M metagenome (GOLD analysis project Ga0315914, IMG submission 203920) | Medicago polymorpha root nodule microbial communities from Los Angeles, California, United States - elongated nodules | ecosystem: Host-associated > Plants > Roots > Nodule | place: USA... | reverse complement strand
ACACACACACACACAATTTAAAAAAAAATAAAATAGATTCAATGGAAAAAAATGATACATGTGAGGGCCTTGAAGAAGGAAAGAAAATAAACCGGTAGAGATGACAGATTTGAGAAGAATCAGACGGTCACCAAATGAGAGAAAATTGCTTTTCCAGTTCGACAATCTAGAATGAATATTGTTTAATATCGGTCTCCAAAAGTCCAGTTTTCGCGGATCCCCTCCTATAGGCAACCCCAAGTACACAATAGGAAAAGCCTCAACACGACAATTCAGAACCAGTGCGGCCTCAGACAACCAGAAATTAGACACATTAACTCCCGTAAGCTAACTCTTGTGGAAATTAACCTTTAAACCTGATAGCTGCTCGAAAATCAACAAAATAGCCCGCATAGAACGCACATTCAACCATCTCTTATCACCGATTATTAATGTATCATCAACGAATTAGAGGTGTGACAGACACACATCATTAGCACTCCCCACTTGGTAACCATGAAACAGCCCCGCCTCCACTAAAGATAACATATCGACTTTAAAACCTTCTGCCGCCAGCAAAATAAGAAACAGAGAAAGAGGATCACCCTGGCGTAACCCTCGTTTGATAGAAAATTCATCCGTAGGACTCCCATTAACCAACACCGAAGTCATAGCCGTTCCGACACATTCGAACATCCACTTTCTCCAAAGAGTCAGAAAGTTCATTTTCTGCATAACCGCATCCAAATAGTGTAAATCCACCAAATCATACGCTTTCTCAAAATCAACCTTAAAAAGCAACATTTCCTTCTTAAGACGACGAGCCTCATCCACCGCCTTGTTCGCCACCAAAAGACCATCCAAAATCTGCTTACCTTTAACAAAAACGGACTAGGAATCGGAGACTACACTTCCAATAACAATTCGGATACGATTAGCAAGAATCTTAGCTAGCACCTTATACATGCAACCCACCATGGATATATGACGAAAATCATTCAACTGTTGCGGACTCGACACCTTTGAAATTAAAGCAATAAATGTTGCATTAATCCCCTTTGTCAGTCTTCCGTTACGATGAAATTCCGTGATAAAACACATACAATCCTCATTCAGAATCGGCCAGAATTGCTTGATAAAACCGAAGTTGATGCCATCCGGCCCTGGACTCTTAAAGCTATTACAATCCCATATTGCATGTTTCACCTCCTTTAACATAAAAGGCCGAATGAGATTACCCGCCTCCAACACAGAAAGTTGACGGAACCTCAAGTTCTCCACCCCTGGCCACATCACTTGAGCATTTCAAAAATGGGATGAAAAATGATTATAGATTGCGCTTTTGATGTTTTGAACCCCTTCAATTTGAACACCGTTAACCTGTAACAACTGAATGACATTATGACGGCGCCTTGAAGACATAATAATATTAAAAAAAATGTGTTAGCATCTTCTTCTTGCAGCCATTTCAACCTCACTTGCTGCCAACACACACTCGTCTGAATGCGCGACAAGGAGTGCAGATTGACTGAAAGGTCATGTATCTCATCCACTTCTTCTTCCATGAGAGCGGATGTCTCCCCTTTGATGTCAAGAATCGACATCCGCTCCATTAACCTACCGCACCTGGATTCCAAGTTCTAAGAATGATTTTGATGCCACTCTTTTAAACCTCCTTTTAACATCTTCAACTTCTCTTTCAAAACATAGGCGCCCCAACCCTCAATGTTATAAGAAGCCCGTTTATCGCGCACATACTGCTCATAACCAGGTAAATCCGCCCAACATTTCAACATACGAAAGGGTCGAGGACCCCAATTGTTCACATCGACATACAAAACCAAAGGGACATGGTCAGAGAGGCCCCTTTGGTTCGCCAACTGTATGCAATTTAGCCACGCGTCACACCATGTAGGAGAAAGCAAAAACCTATCCAAACGGCTCATGGAATGTCCATCACCACGATACCAAGTCAGGTGTTTGATCTTCATACTGGTTAATTATTGTTGCTGGTTGCAAAAATTTCCTACCAATGTCATAATAACGAAAAAAATTGAAAAATTATCAATTTTTTGGGTTGAAGTGACAACAACAATCTAAATTCACATACATAAACGCAAAATATCAAATTCTAACTCATATTGAGGATAATATCAGTTGTGTCCATAATACTAGTCGATAACTCGGATTTCAAAGTTTTTTGTCCATAAAATCTAACAATATCGATTAATCAATTATATTAAGTTTTACGGAAAAAAAATGGTCAATTATTTTTTTGGGTGTAGTCAATTTTAAAATATTATGAAAAGACTAATATGATAAATAAAACTAATTACCAAAAATAAATTAAAATACATTGTATACTTACCTGCTAATTAAAATTATCAGAAAAAGTCAAAAACCCATATGAAAAATAAGCCAGGAGATCTGTACCATTTTCTACAACAATTTTTTTACTATAATAACAAAAATAATATATTATTTCTCTGCTTTTTGCTATAATACGCCTTAGGTGCCTATGCTTCTTTGGACTCCGACTCATAATAATGAAAGCTTTGTTTGATTCATGAAAAAAGATCCCATTTTTCCATTGACCTTTCTCTATCATCACTCTCATTTCAATATATATAAATATTATATCTATCTGCTTCACCTTCTTCTTCTTCTACCTCTTCTTATTTATCAGATCTCAGATTCATACCTTCTTTACGTGAATCTCTTCATTTATTTTTATTTTTTTTCTTCATGTTTTTTCTTTGTTGAAAGACAAAACATGGATGAAAAAACCACCTTTGTAGTAAAAAAACACATACCTTAAATTTTTTTAGTACATTGCTATGTTTCAAGTTTCAACTACTTGACAAAAAAAAACTATGTGATTTGAAATTTTTCCAGTCATACACAACCCAATTGAAGTTTCTTTTCCTTCTTCAAAAAGGTGATATAAAGTTAATTTTTTTTTGTTGTTTTGTTGAACATGGTAGAGTGTAAGAGAAAGAAGGAATCACAAGGTGAAAAAAACAATAACATGGATTCAAGTTCAGATTTTCCTGATGAAGTGTTGGAACGTGTTCTTGGGATGATGAAATCACGCAAAGACAGAAGCTCAGTTTCATTGGTATGCAAAGAATGGTACAACGCTGAAAGATGGTCAAGGAGGAATGTTTTCATAGGTAACTGTTATGCTGTGTCACCTGAGATCTTGACACGTAGATTTCCAAACATAAGAAGTGTTACACTCAAAGGAAAACCTCGTTTTTCTGATTTCAACTTGGTTCCTGCAAATTGGGGTGCTGATATTCATTCATGGTTGGTTGTGTTTGCTGATAAATATCCTTTTCTTGAAGAGTTGAGGCTTAAGAGAATGGCTGTTAGTGATGAAAGTTTGGAGTTTTTAGCTTTTTCTTTTCCTAATTTCAAAGCTCTTTCTCTTTTGAGCTGTGATGGATTTAGCACTGATGGGTTGGCTGCTGTTGCTACTAATTGCAAGTAAGAATAATTTCTCTTCAAACTTATATTTAGTTCAGAAGATATAAATGATTTTGAGTTTTTTTAGCCTATTTAATTTTTCAGTTTTGAATCCTAGATTTGGATATTGTTAATGTTTGATTTATGATGTTTAAGGTTTAGTTTGTATGAGAGCTAGAAAGAGTAGTATTCAGTGTTCTTCATATGAAACAATAGTTGAGTTTTTATATTTACTGCTGATGAGGATGTTTTTCTTTTCAGTTTTCACCAAGTTGATGATGTTACTCATTTGATATGAAATTGTTGCTTTTGCCTTTTGGATGATGTTATATAGTTAATAGATGAGTTTAGTTTTTAAACAATTTTAAACTAAATTTGATTCTCTTGTATAAGTTGTCCGTGCTAACCAATTTGAATAATAGATCATTCTTTTATTAGATTCCTTTTTCTGTTTTCTTGACTGTCTGGTTTGTTTGCCATTTGAACGTGTCGTGCGTTGATGCAATTTCCCATTGGTGAGATGTTTGTGAATTATGTTGACAGTGGAAACAGAATCTGACCACAAAACTGTGATTTTGAGAGTCACTTATGTTATGTAAGATGTAATTAATATTTGAGCATCAATTAAGAATAGGAACAAGGTGATATTCCTTATTTATGCCGAAATAAAAAAAAAAAACAGAAGCTACGACGTAGGGAATCAATTAAATTTTATTTCTCTAGAATTAGAAGGTGGTTCTTACCTTAGCAGTCCAGAATGAGGATAGAGTTGGCTTAGATTTGTTGTATGTCGTCCTGATTTGCTAGTTTTTCTTTTCTTGGAGAAAGGTTTATGCAACTGTTTTACCTTTGCAAGAATGATAATTTTCTATCAATGCATAGATTGAGTTATTTAATATTTTTGTGAACAATATAGATTGATTTATTAGATTCTTATAAATACAGGACATTTATAGATAGAGTTCAATTTTCATGCACAGCAAGTGTAAATTTTCTTTACACTATCAAGCAATCACAACCAATTAATTATATATATGACTTTTAAGATAGTTTTAATTAAAGGCAAACATTCTTAATGATCTGTGATTATAATTGATTGACTGTGTAAAAAATCTTTACCCTGACATAGAATGCCAATTAAATCCTTATAAATGTTCGTGAAACTTTAATTTCTTCACTGCTACATAATTATAGTGTGATGTATTAGGGGGAACCTTCAAGTACTTTGTTCAGATGTTTAATTTTCGTAGAGAAATTTTTTACTTTCAAAGCATAAGCATCGTGAAATTTGTTGGTCACATCAATTCCACTGTTTTGTAGAGATTTTCTAACTACTTTCAAGTAGTTAGAAAATTTTGTATTATCTCCATTATGATGCATTTTGTTGCTTAACCTTTCATTTGACAAATAAATCATCTTCTGAATATTACTTGGATGCAGGAACTTAACTGAACTTGACATACAGGAGAATGGCGTCGATGACAAAAGTGGTAATTGGTTGAGTTGCTTCCCAGAAAGCTTTACATCATTGGAAATATTGAACTTTGCCAACCTAAGCAATGATGTAAACTTCGACGCGCTCGAGAAACTTGTCGCTAGGTGCAATTCATTAAAGACTTTGAAGGTTAACAAAAGCGTAACACTGGAACAGTTGCAAAGACTTCTTGTCCGTGCTCCTCAGCTCTGTGAGCTTGGTACTGGCTCATTTTCACAAGAGCTGACAGGACAGCAGTATTCAGAGCTTGAACGCGCGTTCAACAATTGTAGAAGTCTTCACACCCTTTCTGGTTTATGGGTTGCTTCAGCACAATATCACCAAGTTCTATACCCTGCATGCACAAATCTGACTTTCTTGAATTTTAGTTATGCTCCTCTTGACAGTGAAGGCCTTTCTAAGCTTCTTGTTCGCTGTCCTAATCTACGACGCCTTTGGGTAAGATTTTCTTTCTTTGTTCTTTATTCTTTAAAGTTTCATCGATTTTGAAGTTTTCGATTGGTTTTTTTCGGTGCCTGCTAACGGAAGTGTATTCGAATATCTACCTTATGTAGGTATTGGACACAGTTGAAGACAAGGGACTGGAAGCTGTTGGATCATATTGTCCATTGCTTGAGGAGCTACGTGTTTTTCCTGGGGATCCCTTTGAGGAGGGCGCTGCACACGGGGTTACTGAATCAGGGTTTATTGCTGTCTCTGAAGGATGCCGGAAGCTACACTACATCCTATACTTTTGCCGTCAGATGACCAATGCTGCTGTTGCTACTGTTGTGGAAAACTGCCCCGACTTTACTCATTTTCGGCTCTGCATCATGACCCCTGGTCAGCCAGATTACCAGACGGGTGAACCTATGGACGAGGCCTTTGGGGCAGTTGTTAAGACCTGCACTAAACTCCAAAGGCTTGCTGTATCAGGTTCTCTAACTGACCTGACATTTGAGTATATAGGAAAGTATGCTAAAAACTTGGAAACACTTTCAGTGGCTTTTGCTGGAAGCAGTGATTGGGCAATGCAATGTGTACTGGATGGCTGTCCGAAGCTGCGAAAACTTGAGATAAGGGACAGTCCGTTCGGCAATGCCGCGCTTTTGTCTGGTTTTGACAAGTATGAGTCAATGAGGTCACTTTGGATGTCGGACTGCAAAGTGACGATGAATGGATGTAGATTGTTAGCACAAGAAAGGCCTAGGTTGAATGTTGAAGTGATGCAGGAAGAAGGAGGTGATGATAGTCAGGCTGGAAAACTTTATGTTTATCGTTCTGTTGCTGGACCAAGAAGAGATGCACCTCCATTTGTTCTCACTCTCTGAAATGCCATCTCCAGTCCTTCGTTGAACCTCAGAAGAGTACTTGGTAATCTCTCTCTCTCTCACACACACTCATAAATAGATAATAACTAAGAATTCCTAATGAAGTGTGAATGACATCTAACAGCTACTCCGTTAATTATATAAGAAGTTACATGAGTTATTGTTTTCAATTGTATGATTCTGCTCCTTATTAACTCGCATTGTTGATCGGTAAAAAAATAATGGCCTTGATTACTACCAGCAACAATTACTTTTTTCGGTCAACTATGTCGTCATTGTTTGTAGTGTATGCTTATGTGAGTTAATTACTAGAGTCATGTCATGCCTTATCCACTTTTAGAGGTGCATGATCATATAAGTAAATGCTACTTGGTCAGCTCTCTATTCCCAGCTTCTCATCCACACTCACCACATCTTCTCAGTTCTCCACTGCTATAGCCGTCTCTTCTCATTTCTGTAAATGGCAAAATACAACTTACAGGGACCTCCCAGACTGTTAACACTCTGAATTCCCTCTCACACAGTTGCATCCAGCCATACAAGTGCACCACCATTTTCAAGTTCCCTCCCTTCTCTCTGCAAATAGTTCTTGCCCCTTTTTGTATATTTCTGTACTTTTTCAATTATTTTGATGTTCTCATTAGATTAGATTATTTTCTGATCAACCCCATTGAGTAGGATTGGCTCACTCTGAAAATTATTTTTCAGTACTATAATATTGTGCTGTCATTAACTCACAGACACAGCCTTGTATAGTTGACACAAATCCAGTATATTAACGTCAACTTCTCACGCGAAACATGGATAAATAGTCTAAACAACAAAGACCGTAAAACCTTCATCCAAACAAGTGATGACTTTTGCTTTCTTGCCTTCTCATTCCATTATCTTCCTTTCTTATACACTCCTTCAGCTCTTCATATCCCTCAACCGACTGTTAGTTATCCTTGCCTTGCCCTCTAGATTCTCAGAGCCTCTCTAACCGAATTTATCTCAACGTGATTGCCATGCTATACTGACTTACCCTCTAGCTGGTAGCTTCATTACACTGTGTTAGTCCTATTATAAGTTTGTAATTTCCACTTATCTCGCGCTTTATAATTTTGTTTTGCAGCCATTGAATGCTACCGTATATGGCAAAGTGCGCGTACTGATTATGAAGGCTCAATAATATGGAAGGTGGAAAGGAAGAAAGGTTGAAACTTCAGTTCAATCATGTAGCCAGTGCTTGAAACGTAGCTATTGATTGTTGTTTGTGTTGATACATCAATGCAAAGGATAAGGAAGGCCGGCGAGAGAGACACACAATAAAGTAATCTTTTGACAACAAATAATTGCAATGAACTTGCCTTCTTTAGACCACTTGGACCCACCAAGAAAAATAATGCAAGTGTTCATTGTAAATGAGCAATAATTGTGAACTATATATCCAAATGACATGAAAAATCTTGTATTTGATTACAGGCAAAAAGTTATTTAATTCACAGGATAATGAATGCTAGAAGGGAATTTGCCGCATGGTGAAGGCATTTTGATTTTGTTGTTGAAATATGTATTCAGGAAAATACACTTTCCCTTTTGATATTGGTGGAAATCTAGGAAATAAATGAGATTAAAAAAAAATAGAATAATGCATGATTGTTTCTTTTGTTGAACCATGTATTCTTTGTGCGCAATTGTAGAGATTAATCTCTCAAGTTGGATAGGATGCATTGGGTGGCAAAGTTCTTTCTCAAGAGATTCGATTCTTTTGGATTCTCATGGCTGGATTCAAACCTAAAATCTATGAATACGATGAAAGAGTTTTTTTTACTATCTCATTCAATTCAATTGCTCTAGGGTATGGTTGGATAAAATTTATACGTCAAATCATATTATTTTCGTCTATAGTTTGAGATTTACATGATAAAAGAATGTAATAATGATTAATAACTTATCATTTTAAAATTTAGACACTTCCAAAGTTAATTTTTATTTTTTTTAAATAAAGAATATTGAAGAAGTCGTTTAAAAGAAAAAGTCAAACTCCATCCTTTTTTGTGGTTAAAATCAAAACAGGTGGTATTTTCTCACGGCTATCATGACTAGTGGAAACATCATTTACTGTGTATGGGTGTCCATTAGTTCTGCTTGTTTTGATGGTGCTTTTAATCTTTTGACTTTGTAAATACTTTTGCGTGTTTCACCCTTTACACACCTTGTGCAGGGTGAATCATGGTTAATATATATATCATTTTGGCTTGTTAAAAAAAATTAAAAATTTATGGTGTCATGTTTGCAACATTTCAAAATCATTGCATTTATTGCCAACGAAGTTGGTTTAATTGGTAAGAAGTTAACTCATCCTAAACTGTGGATTTGACGCCTGATAGTGTGAGAATTTCTTTGACGGATGATCTACCAGTATCTCTGTATGTGCTCTTTGAACCTTGAGACATGTCCAAATTTTCAAGAGCCTATGAAATCCAACTCACCTAAAATTTATCTTAAAAAAATCATTACATTTATTGCAAAAGAATTCAAATTAATTATATTTGCTATTCAAATATTTCAATATTTGAAAGATAAAATAGAGGAAATGATTTGTTTAATTTTGTTCTGCCTAAGAAATATTGGGCTAAATATTCTTTAGTCTTGGTCTTCAAGGTTGGTTGGATTGAAATTTCATTAATGAAAGAATTGATACAACCCTTTGGAAATAGTCTATTTTCTTTGGTGTTGTTGGTCATGCTCAATAGAAGCCGGATATAATAAATAAATTCTTTTTTATTCTTTGCTCACTACTCGGGCTTCAAACTTGATTGATAACATTTCTTATCTAACAAGGTGATCTCTATTACTCATGATATTCTTCACACTTATGAGTAAATGCATGGATCGTATCAGTAGCATAAGGGGGCACTGGGGTCTGGGAACCTCTCGAAGACGTTTATAAAATTAGTTTAGATGGTTCGCATGATTGGGCACCGAGGGACTTGTTCAATACTGGCAAGAATTCTGCTTCTTCCAGTATTTTTTGTTCGCGTTCAGCTGTCTTGCCGAAAATACCTCTGCATTAGTTAAGTAACGTAAATGTTAAATAATGCGCTATTTAACTAATGCTGTGTGAGTTAACTAACGTCGTGTTAGTTAACTCACGTTATGTGTTGTTTTAAACAAAGCAGAACACCACATTTCCTCATTTCTCATCTAAAATCTCAAAAAATCTCAAAAATCTCTCTCAAATCACCCAAATCCAAAATTCCTTCAAGTTCAAATCAAACAACACTCCAATAACAAGTAAGTTTTCATAATCAAACACCATTAACCATTTATGTTTATATGTTAGATTTTTTCTCTTAAATTAGAAATTTTTTAGATTCAGGATTTGTTTAAATTTTGATTTTTTTGCAAGAAATCATACAATGTTTTCATTAAAATGACTTGTGTTGCTTAAATGTTTAGATGTTTGCATGTTTATGTTGTAGTTTTAGAGAATTTTTTTAGATTTAGGGTTTGTTTAAAATTTTTTTTTTTTTTTGTGCAAGAAATGATACAATGTTACATGTAAATGACTTATATTGCTTAATTGTTTAGATATTTGCATGTTAATGTTGTAGTTATGAGTTTTAGGATTTATGTATAATTTGCACTCCAAGTGTTCGATGAAATGTTTAAATGATTTTTTTATTGATTGTTTTTAATTTCTTATTGTGTAGATTTGAAACAATGGCCGGGTGGATTGACGTTCACGCACAATTCAACGGCGGAGAACCTCAGAAGTTGAAGGTTCGGTGCCTTGGTGTAACGTTAAGAGGTCTCAAGGATGAACTAAATGAATTCAACCAAGGAGTCAACCCCGAAGACACAAGGAGGGTGGACTACGTTTGGTATAAACGTTCAACGCTTGACGAAGGGAGAATATCATTCAGTTTGGTTGAATTAACGAACGACGAAAACTTGAGGAGCATGTTTTGGGAGCACAACATGTTCTAGTGGATCGATATGCGGGTAACGTTGCTGAGATCAACTAAAGATATTATCAACAGTCTGATTTTGTTAGAAGATCGTGATTAGATAGGGATCGTGATTAGGTAGGGAATGCACCTTCCAACTACAACAATTGTCTTACCCTGAAATGAAAATTCAAACTTGTTAAACGCCAGTTCCCAAACATTCACCTGACAGTTCTATTGTTCCATTCAAAAGATTAAATTCCTGTTAGGCTGATTTAGATGAAGGTATTGAAGTGTCAATGAATGCACCTCATTCTTTTGACACTTGAATACCATAATTTAAACAAAGCCTAACAAGAATTTAATCTTTTGAATAGAATAATAAAAACCTCCGGGTGAATGTTTGATTCTTGGTGTTTAGCCAGTTTGACTTTACCATTTCAGAGGTAAGATAATTGTTGTAGTTTTAAGGTGCAACCCGAATGTAATGTAATGATAGGACATATTTAGGAACATGTATTATTGAGAATCAGCTATATAAATTATGATATCGAATTCCTTCGTATAAGATGAGTGTCACGGAATGCACCTCAGTCTTTATGTGATGACTCGTCTTATATGAAATTTTTTGATGTGATAACATATATAATTGATATACATTTTTTTTGACAAATAATTCAACCTCAGTCCCATATATAGTTGATATAGATGTTGTTTATGTAATCTAATGTAACTTTTATTCGAATTTATTCAATACGCAAGTTTATTCGAATTCGCGCTGAGTTTAATTAGGTCTTTTTTCGATTTTTTTAATACGTAACTTTATTCGAATTTATTCAATACACAATTTTTATTCGAACTCACGCTGAATTTATTCTAATTCATTTATTTACTTTATTCAAATGTATTAATTCAATACGCAATTATAAAATAAATGCAAAAATTAACAAAAATAATAGATATAAAATATCATTTTATTAATATAATTCTTATTACATTTACAATGAGGTAAAACTAAATCTGCGAAAAAATAAAAACCACCAGAAAACCTAGCTTTCGGTGGTAAAACTAACAGAAATCCAGAAGCAAACCAGCCTTCATGTGGTAAAACTAAATATAATCCACAAGAAAATCAGCTTTTCTGGGGTAAAACTAAATCTGCACATTTAGTTTACCTGTCATACCCCAATTTTTGACCTAAGGTCCTACATTCATACACCCTCTGATCCGGAATATTCTCTGACTTTTCAAAGAAAATTCGGCAGAAAGGTATTTTAAAATACCTCATTTTTGTCCCGATTCGGACCCTCTTCTCTCTTTATCTTTATTTTTTTAATTTACTTTTATCTTTTAAAATTCCATCTTTTATTAATTCTCTTTTATTTTTAAATTTTAATTTTTAGTTTTAATTTTTATTTTTAATTAGTCATTTTTCTTCTTTTACTTTAATCACTTTTATTTTAGTTTTTACTAATTGTCGAAAATGTCCAAAAAATAATAGTGTCAATGTCTAATAGGTCAC
>Ga0315914_1010255_pt1 | contig 11709 bp, 3 predicted proteins | sample MpolenodulesMG_FD_203920 | JGI IMG/M metagenome (GOLD analysis project Ga0315914, IMG submission 203920) | Medicago polymorpha root nodule microbial communities from Los Angeles, California, United States - elongated nodules | ecosystem: Host-associated > Plants > Roots > Nodule | place: USA... | reverse complement strand
GATGCTTGCTGAAATTTTTTAATGATTATTCTGAGGTGTCTGGGCAGATTATTAATAATAGCAAAAGCCGGTTTTACTCGGGAGCTATGACGACCTCTCGTTCTCAGATGATTGCGGGAATGCTCGGATTTAGTGCTGGTACCATTCCTTTTACCTATCTTGGCGGCTCTATTTTCAAAGGCAAACCGAAAGGGATCTACTTCCAATCTATTGTCGACAGAATAAAGGTAAAGCTTGCAACGTGGAAAGGTACAATGCTCACTATTATGGGACGGGTGCAGCTTATTAAATCCATTATTCATGGTATGCTTGTGTATTCTTTTCATATTTATCTGTGGCCAAAACGTCTTCTTCATCAGTTAGATACTTGGATAAAAAATTTCATTTGGAGTGGTGACATTAACACTCGCAAAGTATGCACTGTTTCTTGGAAGATTATGTGTCGACCTTGGGCAGCGGGTGGTCTCGACATTAAACCAACTCGCCTCATTAATGAGTCCTTGCTTCTTCATCTTGCTTGGAATTTTTCATCGGGGGATTCTCAATGGGCAGGGCTGTTACGCAAGCGTTTTCTGAAAAATGGCTAACCGATTAATCATTATTTTCAGTCCTCGGTGTGGGGAGGCATAAAAGAGCACATGGAGACTGTTTCCTCCAATTCAATTTGGATTGTGGGCACGGGCACGAATATTAAATTATGGACTGATAACTGGCTTGGTATTTCTTTGGTTGATTTGTTACACATACCACCATTTCTTTACAAACAGTTATGAGCTTCGGTGGTTGATGTTATTGTCGATGGGGTTGTGCACTTACCTGCGGCTTTGCTTGCTGATCCTGCAGTGGCAAGCCGTGTTGCTACTATTTTTTTGCCAACCGCCCCGTTGCTCGACTCTCTTGTTTGGCTTCATTCCTCCGATGGTAAGCTCACCTCGAAATTGGCTCTAAATTTCCTTATGTCGGCTTCAATTTCTTTACCTTAGGCGGCTTTGATATGGAAATCTTGCATTTCTCCTTCATGTTATTTTATTCTTTGGCGCATTATGCATGGGAAAATGCCCACGGATGAAAACCTTCGTCGTCGAGGTTGTATCACGGTCTCTATTTGTAATTTATGTATGACAACGAACGAGTCCTCTAACCATTTATTTCTTTGATGTCCCTTTGCAACGAATATTTGGTGTTGGCTGGGAGCTATTCTTCATCTACCTTTTAACTTGGTCTCTTTTGCGGCCCTTCTCAGCTCCGTCCCACAAAATTGTTCCTCACAGGTTCGTGATATTTTTGTGGCCTCGGTGGTGCACTTTAATAACCAAACGATCTCTCTGCATTCGACAAAGGTGCGTCTTCAGGCTGCTATTAGTTTTAGTGGTAATATTTCTACAGGAAAATGTATTGCTTCTGATGGTTATATTTTGGATGCTCTATCGGTCTCTCCCCACAACCGACGTGTTAGTGATTTGATTTTGGTTCATTGGAAGGCCCCATCGGCACCTTGGATCAAAGTGAACACTGATGGCTCCCTTATTGGTACTCATGCAGCCTGTGGAGGGTTGTTCCGTGATCACTGTGGTTCCCTGTTAGGAGCCTTCGCTTGTAACATTGGTTTGTCAACGGTTTTTTTATGCTGAGGTATATGGTTTTCTACTTGCTTTGGAGTATGCAGCTCAACACGGTTGGACGAATGTTTGGTTAGAGAGTGACTCAACGAGTGCTCTGTTGGTCTTTAAAAATCGTTCCTCGGTTCCGATTTTACTCCGTAACCGTTGGCATAACGCTTGTAACCAAGGTATACAGGTCATTACCTATCACATCTTTAGGGAAGGAAACTGTTCTGCAGATTTGCTAGCTAATTTGGGTCACTCGACACAAGGCACGGCCTGGTCAGGGTCTTCAGACTGACTTCTTCTTGGACCGGAGTGGTTTCCCTCGCTCTAGGGTCCCGTAGACTGCTGTTTTTTCTTTTCTTCTGTTTATTCCGCTTTGTTTCTTGTTTGTTTTGAGGGTTTTGGCCTAGTCCCCCCTCTTTTTCCCCCTTTTTTAAATAAAATTTTTCTCTGAGTTTGGCGGCATAGGATGGGGGTTCTGCGGGGTGTCAACCTAGTTGGGATGTCGTTGCTTCCCCTTGATGCCTGCCCACTCTCCTGGCTTAGCAAAAAAAAAAACTAATAACAATATTTATTATATAAAAAAGTTGTTTAAGAGTATAATTGAGATAATGAAAAAATAAGTATGAATATCCTCATCTTGATTGTTACATTTTTTAAATCATAAATGAAAAAACTATATATATATATATATATATATATATATATATATATATATATATATTCATTTTATGTTTGTTACATATTTTTTAATATTTAAATTTATTCTTATATATTTGTTATATGTGTTATTTGTATTGAAAATTGAGGGAAATTTTGGAAAAATAAAAAGTCAGACTAAAAGAGCTAAAATGAGTTATTTTCTTTATATATAGTATAGATGTAAAGTAGAATATATTGAATTGAGAGTGATGCAAGTAGGGGTATTAATTAGAGTTATAGTTGGAAAAAAGTAATTAATATTGTATTGAAAAGTGAAATGGATCAAAAAAATTGGGACAATATTTTTTTGCAAATAACTCACTTATTATGGGATGGAAGGAGTATTTAAAAGACATTTGAGTTCAAGTGGTTAATCAGCTTCATCAAAAGATGAATTGTTCAGGAAAACATGAATTAAGGGTTGATGGTTCTCCTTGACCGTAACCAATGTTGACTTGTTGTTCTTTTTGTATTCACTAGACTTGTGTTTACATGGCCTTGTTTGGGCATCACAGGTCCTCAACCACAACCTAGATGACATACAACGTCTTGTTATGTGTTCATTGCACCATCTAGTTCAGGTTGACATAGCGAGTCCAGAGAGTATCTCTACTGCGGCTCCAAAGTGGGTGTCAAACGTTCACAGTAGTGAACTTGGGGTTAGACCTAGTAGGCCGGTGTCAGGTACTAAGCATTCAGTGTAACGTATATTGGGAGGTAAAGAGTAAATGGACAAAGGTTAGCTAAAAACCTTTATAAATAGGAGAGGATTAAGGTTTCTCTTCATAATGGCTCAGTAGTTATGTCCTATTATTTTGAGCAGCTACTTGCTCTTCAAGTCTTGCTTAGAGTGGGTGAAATCTTAGCCTACAAGATACATGGTTCATGCGCTCGGGTCACAACCTTCCTCACTCTCGTGTTGGGCCATTTATAGCAATGGATGTATAGGTCGAGCCATCCATTTAGTACACAACCGCCGAGGATAATGCTTAAAATGGTGAAGTGCTTGAATAGCCCTTTCTGGTTTCGGCCGAGCCGTCCATCAAATCCACAACCCCTAAGCACGAAGCCTAAAAGGGTGAAGTGCTTAAATAACCCCTCCTAGTTTGGACCAAATCATCCGTAAAGTCCAATTATATTTCTAAAAAAAGATTTTTATGAGAACATACTCAAAAATAGTAGAAAATATTTCAAACTCATTTCTTACAAATTAACATAGTAATTTTGACATTCAGTAACTTGAATATTCTTTGTTAGATATTTTAACATTATAAAAATTATATATTTTTTTGAAAAAGATATCTCTTGAAAATTATTTTTATGAGCAGCTACTCAAAGTAGATTTTTTTTTTTTGTGTAACCCTCCAGTTCCTAGAAAAATAAGCTCTAGTAATCTGAGGTTCCTGGCCAAGAATTGTTCCACCCTATAATCGAACTCAGATTATCATGAACAACTCGTCATTTGGTGAAAAAATTTAACTGCTTGAGCTCAATTGCTTGGTTACTCAAAATATATTTTCGTTTTAAGCATTTTTAAATAATTTATCATCTAAAAAAGGTTGTGGCGAAAGAATGAAATACTTGGAATTATTTGTTATGACAAATTATATATTTAACCAATTTCTCATCTAAAACTTCTCTGATAAATATATCTTTTAAGATCTTATTAAAAACTAAAATATCTTTGAAAAAAATTAAAACAATAAAAATGAAATACTTCAAAAATCATTTTTAGAAAGAAAAACAAGTATGAAAATAACGAACCCATGATTAAAACATATTAATTTTTTTATCTTTTTAACATATCCAAAACATCTTTAATTTTTTGCGGTTTAAAATTTACTTGACTACCAAATCACAATTTGAGTTTGATTTAGATTTTAAGAGGGAAATGTTAACGAGTGTCTTCAATTCAATCTTTAAACACGATAAATAATAAATTTTTATGAAAATATATGTTAAAACATAAGAAATTGTAGTATTTAACTTTTTTAAGGATAACTTTTTAATTTGAATTGTTTAAAAAGTGTCCTGAATGCACTCCTTAACAAGACTCATTTTAAAATCATGTAATTTTATCCATTGTTGCTCATGGACTGTTTTCTTGATTTTAAAATCCTGGGTGAAAAAAATAAGTTATTCGATACAATTGTCAGGGTGTTATACTTTTCTTTTTTTATGAAGGTCATGGTCACACTCATGGACTATATTATCTTAAGGGTTTGTTTTAAAACCATTAAAAAAATATATATTTTCTTTATTGAAAACAACAATTATTTATTAAAAAATTATATATTTAATAAAAAATGCATAAATTTACACATAATAGAGATATTCTTTATCTCACTACCAAAAAAGAGATATTCTTTATTTTAATTATATTTTTTTATTTTTCAATAGAGTTGATCAATGCATGTTATGTGTTGTCTATACCACTAAGAGTCTGTGTTTATTTTCTGAAAATATTTTCAACCTTTTTTTTTTGAAAATGTGTTTATTTTAGGGCTTTGTCTAACGTATTTAAGTAAAATGGTCTTTTATTATGCACAAATATTTTTTTACCATTGTATCGATAAGTCACATACATCATATCTCATTAAACTTAATAGTAGAATTTACTGCTCAAATAGTGGAAACTTAATTGTGAATGGTACAACACATGTTTCATTTACGTAACCATGGAAATTTACGTTTATTTTACTTGTTAACATAGAAAAAATATTACAGAAGTAAACAATTGTCTTGTATTTCGAGAAGAAACAAATATATAACAAAAGACTTCTTTTGATTATTGCGCCTACGACAGAGAGAGTGGCCTGGTATTCCCGTGAATAAAGCAAAAATGGATTACTAAATAGAGGAGAAATTATCTCCTTTGTGCTTCATATCCATAACTAAGTATAAAATGTGTGCAATGGTTAGGCATCGGCATGGTTTAGTTCGGGATGAAAACTGAACTGAACCGAACTGTTTGCTAAATTTAAAATAATTGAAGTGAACCAAACTCTTTGTATTTTAAATTGAACCGAACTATTCTAAATCGAATTAAATTGTTCTGAACTGAACTATTATTGTTGGTACCATTGAAAAAAAATAAAAAAACAAACAAAATCAAATTTTAGTTACCAAACTGAATCAAACTGTTATGAACTTAACTGAACTGTTTTGAATCGAACTGAATTGTTTTGAACTGAACCTAACTGTTTCAGTTCAATTTCAGAATTGCTAGTAATAGTTCAGTTTTTTTTTAGTTTGGCTCGGTTCAATTCAACAGTTCAATTCGATGTTTTGATTTTTTTTTCCACCCCTAAAAATGACCTCAACAACAAAAGAGCTATGGGAAGGACTATTTCAAACATATGATGATATGTTTGAGGATAAAAGGATTCATAATGTTGCTACTTCATCGGAAGCTCACCAATCACCTCATCCATATGTTGTATCAAAAAGGTGAATTATTCTACTTTCCTAGTTTTTTCAAATGATTTAACGTTTGTCTCGAAGACAACATGGTTCTTCGTAACAAAGTCTTCTTTGAGCATTGTCCAAAAGAAGCGTGAAGGAAGAAAGAAAATGCAACAAAAAGACCATCTAATTTTAGGTTTAAATATATTACTGGTCCTTATAAATATTTTAACTTTTCATTTTAGTCTCTTTAAATTTTTATTAACCCCGAGACATTCTTGTATGGACACAAACATAAATAAATAGTATTTAGTCACACACTAACACACACATAAAAACCATTTTTCTCAAAATACTAAATCATTTTATTATTAATTTCTTTTTTATTATTAGAAAGAAAAAAACTTTTGATGTATGTGTGCCCAAACACTATTCATTTATGTTTGTGACCATGATAGACTTTCACACATTAAACCCATCATTTCTCATCCGTGCATTTTTTTTGTCTTTCTCACGTGATTGTCATTTTCCACAAGTGTTAAGCACAAGAATATCCATTAGGCTTTTACTTTTCTCACCCTATCATCTACTTGCGCGGCCTTTTTTCTTTCTTCTTCTTCTCTTCTGAAAATACCCTCTTTTCAAATTTTAGAATCCGAAAAAGATTACTAGGTATTTTCAAATTTTAGAATCCGAAAGAAAACAAACTACATTTTCTGTGTTGTATTTGATATCAAAGGTCTCTCTTGACAGCCATAGAATTCCCACATAAACTGCAAAGCAATTGCAAAGATTCTATGAACGGTCAGCAGTGACCATGACATCATAAAAACTCCTACAAAACTAAAAAAAAGTTTAAGAAAAAGTAAGAAATGATGGAAAGTGAATAATGAATGAAATTGTTGAAGCATGCAAGACTATTTACAGCCTTAAACATATCCTAGACTATACCTACAGACAAACGAAACGTTTTACATACTCCAACTGGCCAAAAATACATTAAGCACACCACAAACCGTCCAAACCTTGGGTGAAGCACCACAATCCACCTAGTCTAGGAGGTTTCAAATTATACAATCTGAAACTGTCTAATTTTTTTTGGATTGTATATCTGAACAACCCCATATTGTGTTTAAGTTTGATTTTTGGAGGGTTTTTATGGAAAGTGACAAAGGGAAAAATAAAATAAAAAGTACAAAAATAAGTAAGCAGCTTAAAACAACACAATAACAGAAGTGATGAATCTTTTGGGAAGGTGTTCGAAGAGGTGCATTTGTACTTCATCTAGTTGGCCTGCCAACTGACATATTTTGATCGGCATGTCAACTGGATCAAGTTCACAAGAACCTCTTCGGAATCAGATCTGCAACATAATGATAAAAGACAAAGTGTTTTAAGATGATTGTTTAGAGTTAGATCTTGTTTCCTTGCCAACTGACGTATTTATATTGCCAAGGCAGCAAGATCTAGCTCATAGTAACCTCTTGGTGTTCATATCGTTCGGAAGATTTTTCAGATTTTTTTGTTCTGTTTTAAAGCAAATGAATCAAGCACACTTATTTATAGAGATTTTTGTACGTCGTGGACCACAAAAATTATTGATGCAATGTAAACCATACAAAAAAACCTGTTTTGGACTGGTTTAGATTATATAATCCGAATTTGACTAGCACCCTATATATCTTCGTATATTTTCTATCTATGTTTTCATATCTTTTGAAAGATTTTTCAAAGTTTATATGAACATCTTTAGCGTAAAGTTCAGCGGACAGATTTTTGACAGCATAATGAAGATCTTCTAGGAGAAGTAAGGTTCATAAACTGACCATAAATATATTTATTTTAACAACATAATACAACAACATAAAACACGTAATAAAATAAAACATAATAGATCACAGATCAGCTAAACTAATTTCTTCGTTTGGTTCCTTCATCAGAGCCATGATCTCTTCGTAGTTCCTGAGACGGATCAAACTTTTCTGAATTTCTTCAACAGATCTGACCAAAGGAGTGTCCAACTCAATCGACCCTTTAATACTGTACTGACTGAATATCGAGACCATGGTTCTCACATCGTCATCATTCACGAGCTTCATCCGGCTGAACCATAGAGTTCCGGCTAAGTCGGACGATGGACGTCGATAGTCAACGCAATCCACCCTCCTTGTGTCTCTGTGGTTGAGTTGACGACTGATTTGATCTAGTTGATCCTTCAACGTGAAGAACATAACATCAGTTTGAATCCTGAACAGATGTGGTGGTTTTCCCCTCGTTGTAGTCAACTGCAGCTAGCTTGACGTTCAGATCAATGACAGAAATTTCCATGGTTTTTTGGTGTGGTTTACTGCTTCTGAAAATAGGCACACTTATTTATAAAGTGTATGGGCGTCATGGATCACAGAAATTGTCGGTGCAATGTGGATCACAAAAAAAAATCATGTACATAAGATTTTTGAGTTGTATAATCAGAAATATCCCTCACCCTACAAAGTGTGAATTTTCTCTCATTTTCACCTATTATTGAAGCATTTCGGATTTTATAATCTGAAAAGTTTAAAAAATTATTAGGAACCCTAATTTGGAAAGTTTATTACTCAAGACAGAATCGGGTCACGATTTCATCAAATCGTGCCACAATTTTAGGAGCAATTGTTGCCTATTTAAGCTGAATTGTTTTCAGAAACAAAGGGTTATGGTTTAGAGATAGCAAAGTGCGATTTTGAGACCAGAAGACTGCTAGGAGGGCGATTTCTTCAACCTTTTACCAGTTCATGTATGTTTTAATTCCTATATTGATTATACTATTTGTAGACTCGATTATGAACTTATAAATTTATTACTTCGATTCGTTTTTAGTACACTTGCTAAAAGTCTATCATTTACCAACTTTAATGGCTGGTAAAACCCTTTGAACACTTTTTTGACCCATAATTAAGAGTCGTTACACTCTATGCAACCCATTCTTCACAAATTTCCCCTATAAATACCCTTCAATCCTTCACAATTTCTCGCATCATCATCTCACACTCTCTTTTTCTCTTCCATCTACAACATTGGGTTTTCATCGTTGGTCTTTCATACAAAAAGGTTACTTTGGAAATTCAGTGATTGTATGAACGGTCAATGGGGATGGTGTCATGCTCAAGATAAGTGTGATATGTTTAGCTGCAAGGTCGATCTGCTTGGGTGTAAGTGATAGATATTTGGCAAGTGTACCAAAACTATCGAAATAATAATAAAGTTCGTATCCACGAGGACCGTTGTTAACTTCTACTTAGTAACTTCATTATCAAAAGGATGTATTAAATATATTGTTGCCCTAGGCATTCAGATTGGTTTTTATAAAGTAAATGTAAATAAAACAATAAAAGTTGGTTTTAAGAATATTAGAGAGAAGTATGGTTAAGACCTTTGAATCCTCCGAAGCTCTCCCATGGTAATTTGCACTCCTAATTCAAGTAATGATTATCTAGTTTAACGACAGATTAACAAAGTAATTCTACCCAATCTCTTGACCTAGAATTCTCCCTGCAAGTGACAACCCCTTAATCTCTTAAGTGAATCCGAAACTGTTGGAGGTTTTAACAGAACGTTAATCCCTATGTCATAACCTAATACTGATCTATCTCTAGCTTGATTACTTAGGTTAAACTTATTACCTAGATCATAGTCGAAAGCCAGAGTTAGTGGTCATTCAATCTCTAAGATCAATTTGCATATTCATAAAGCTAGGGTTAGTAGTCGATGATAAACATACAAAAAGCATTAAACATAAAGTAATATGAATTAAAACTAGACTTTCATTGATATTCAAAGAAGTTCAACAAATTAGGGTTCCCATAAGATTACATCAGATTCATCTAAGTCTCAACCACAAAGAGATTAGTTACTCATAGCTAAAGTACAAGATAACTAACATAAAAACAAGGATTCATACGAGTATTGGATGACTGACTATGAGTTTTGATGGTCTCCCACCAGATCTGCAAAGCCTCCGCTCCAAGCTATGCCTTTCCTCTCTAAAATTGTGAACCCTTATTCCAAAAACGGACTTTTCTATATATATGCCAGTGAAAATCGGCCCCCGAGCTATAAAAATCGATGCCCAAATGTCTTTAAGTTGCAAAAACATGTGTTCAACCCTGTGAAAATCGGCGCCCGAATGTGAGAGTTCGGGGTCCGATTTATTTCGTATATAAAAAGGTCATCTTGTGGCTGAAATTCGGGGCTCGAATGCTTGGATTCAAGGCCCGAATTAGACTCTGTTGGAAATCCAAATTCTTCTATTTTTCTTGCTTTCCTTGCTGTTTAAGCTTGCTTGTGAACTCAAAACATCATGAAAATGACACTAAAAATAACGTAATGACTGCTGTCATCGGTAAGGTTGACCATCAAAGTCTCTTTCGCCTTAGAAAGGAAACAAACCTTACATTTACATTTACTTTATGTTTTTGTCATTTATATTTATGTCATCAAAATAATTTATACACCGTCTCTTTAAAAATATGGGCAAAGCATATTTCAGATTATATAATCTGAACAAAAGGTATTTTTGGAGAAAAAAAATAGGGCGCGTGAGAAACTACTAGGGTGGAAAAAGTAGGGCTACCATCACTTGAGATGCAGGCCTCCTTCCACCGGGCCTACTTTTGCGTTCACTTCTACTTGAACCCCAGTGTTGTAACTTCCAATTCAAGGTTCCAACCTTCATGCATATTTTCAACAAATCATACAACTTGTCAAGGACCAATCACTAACCAACAAAAATGTTTCTAACACTTGAATAAATGTAAAAAAATTGAAACAAGGGCATTGCAGATAAATAAAGGTAGTATAAATTATTTTTAAATTTGCATACACTCAAGGATCGTATTAAATTGAAGATAAATAAAGGTAGTAAACAAAATTTATGTGGCTTATTGGAGAGTTATAACTTGGATTAAGATAAGATTGTTATTTTAAACTCTTAGGCCGAGATTCAACGGTAAACTTTCTAGAGAGGGATAAAGAATACTTGTTCCTCAAAGTGCTCAACTGTACTAAGCCAGATTGTTGAGAACACTATATACTACTTCTATTGAATTTCTTGAATGGGCATGGAGAATACTTAGTCATGTTATTTAGAAGACTAAACTTTGTACTTCTTCTAATGGTTGCAACTTGAGGTCAGGGAACAATACTCATTGTTATTGTAAAATAATAAATTAAGTCATTTGAGTGAACAAAGATAAACCTCTCTTTAAGAGAGGACTAAAGGTAGCAACTAGTTTGAGTTTTGAACTAATCTAAATTAAGTTGTATGATTTTGTCTCTCTCCACCTATTTATTGCCCACAAAAACGTTCAAATTGTAAAGTTTGACAAAATGCAATTCAAACCCCCGTGCACTTTTCATGTGTTTTCTTACATCTTTGAGTAAAGGGTTGTAAATATTTAAAAATTGGAAATATGACAACAATTTGAACACATTTGTCTTCTACCTTCAATTGTCATATTTGATATACATTAAATGTTTAGAAAAAAAAATTTGGTATCTGCTAACTTTGATCTTACGATGCTTTCGATTTAGGCACAAAATAATGTATTATCATCTCATTGGTTCATTACCGTACTTTGTTATCATTCCATTTTTATTATAAAAACAAACTTTGAAGGTGAGAAAAACCACAAGAAGGGGGGGTTGAATTGTGTTTTCAAAAACTTCTTCTTCCCTTACGATCAGAAGAACTGTTCTCGGGATCAGAGTCTGAAGTAGTTCAGAGTCTGAGTGAGTTCAGAGTTTTAGTGCAGCAGATAATAAGTAAGAGAGCAGAGAGAGAAAGAACACAAGCAATTATACAAGTTCCTTCCACAAATCGGAAGTAGTTCTGTCCCCCTTGCACTTCCAAGGAGAGTTCCACTAAAATGTAATGTCGGATTACAAGTTGCTCAATCACACAAGAAAGAGACTTCTCAATGCTCAAGGACAACTCCAAGAGACTTCTATGCTCAAT
>Ga0315914_1010253_pt1 | contig 11711 bp, 5 predicted proteins | sample MpolenodulesMG_FD_203920 | JGI IMG/M metagenome (GOLD analysis project Ga0315914, IMG submission 203920) | Medicago polymorpha root nodule microbial communities from Los Angeles, California, United States - elongated nodules | ecosystem: Host-associated > Plants > Roots > Nodule | place: USA... | reverse complement strand
TATCTTTGTTATCATAGACATACTGACAAAAATTTATCTTAATTTATCATAGACATACTTTAAATCTTACTAAGTTACTACTATTACAAGTAAAATAATGCATATATGTTTAGCTCAGCTTCTCATTCAGCATAAACATTGCAATGATTTTCAAAAACTCAACTATGGTTCAGTTCAGTTCAACGCTCCTAATTTTTCAAATGAACATATGAAATAAAAATCATAGAAAAACATGAAAACAACAATTTAAGATGGAGTAAAATAAAACCTACGATATACTATCTGAGGAAATTGCAAAGAAAAATACTGGATGAACTATGCATAATTTTTCTGTAAAGTGATGATAATTGTAGTGCAAATGATGAGTACAGTAACAGACACAGTAGTAAAGTTTCTTTGATATCAAATCATAATAACAGTGAAAAAAGAGGAATAAGGAAAAGGAAAAGAGCTTACTGAAATGAATCTTGGAGAAATGAAATAGAAACAACAAAAGCATTGTGAAATGCGAATACACTACAATACACATTCATTGTTTATCTTCAAAGTTGAGTTGAATTTGAAGGTATTAAAGAATAAGCGGTTATGCAAAATAAAAGTGCCGCCAAAAGAAGGTAGAGACAAGAGAGAAGGATTGAAAATTCTCTCACACAAGAGACAGAGCACTAATAATCTTGTGTACCAAATAAAAGATTTGAGATAAACATCACCTTTAACAGAGAGATTTGGCGATGGAAAGAGAGATGGAGAAAGTGATTCGTACAGAGGAAGGAGATCGAGAGAGCAAATTAGGGTATGGAGAGAGAGCTACTGGCCGTCGGAGCAAATGGCGGAGAGAGACCTAGTGGCCGTCAGAGCAAATGGCGGAGAGAGAGATATGGAGAAAGCGATTTGCCGGAGAAGGAGAAGATCGCGTGGAGAGAGAGAGACTGAACGAAACACTGTTTTTCTTTTTTACTTACCTTTATCTATTTCTTATTTCTTTTAATCATTTTTTACCCCAATTTTTTTATGTATTTTTTGCCATGTCATCGGTGGTATGGGGGGTGTATGGCATTGGTGTGTACATGTATCTTTTTCCTTTATATTAGGCCTTTGGCCCTCACGAATCTCTATTGTTTCAACAGTTATCTATAGAGCATCTTCTGAATTGGACAATAAAGACATGTGGGGTATCCTCTGTACCGAGACCCCTATATAACAGTCAAAGCAGTTGGACCCCTATATAACAGTCAAAGCAGTTGGACCCTTGTATGTTTTCAAGAAACTGCATGAGAAAGTACCGGAGAAAAGGTTGGATTCAACTGCCCAATGTGAAACTAGAAAGATGATAAGTGGATTAAATTCTTAGAATTTAATATGGATGGAACAAAACCGGTGTGAGTTAACTCACGCTAGGTTTCAGTGTGTGAAAAGTTCTGCGTGACTTAACTCACATAAATTTAACACTAGCGTGAGTTAATTCATGCATAGGTATTTTAGTTTTTTAAGTTGGGAACGAACAAAAAATGTTGGGTAAAGAGCAGTTCTCATCATGTTTTCACTATCGGACCACTCAGTGCCATTTATGTCCACAAACCAAGCCCAATAATGCTGATCGTGATGGAGTGTGTTAAAGATTCCAACACTAGACAAATAATAGAGTCTCCAACTATTTGGTTACATAATTGTGGGTTATATGTTCTATAAATCTACGAGTTTAGCTATCGATCTTAACTCTTGCGTTTCTTGATATTGTTGTCAATTGAATGAGAAAATTTTATTTGGGGTACAATATTTGCTAATGTTTAGATTCATTACATGACTTGAATATCTTTTGGTATGTATGAATCAACCATGAAAAGTTTCCATTTTATTATTATTAACCTCGTTCTCTTCGACATCCACATAGGCAATGTTGAATTCTTGGTCATTGTTGTTAGTTTCGACATAAGCAACCTTTTTTTTTTTTTTTATGGTATTTACTATTCCTAGCTTTTTCAGCTTTTAGCCTATCGATTTGTCAAAGTTTATCGATTTTGATTAAAATTATTGGTACAAACATCCGTGACTTTCAAATTATAGATACATAATATATGCAAAATCCGGATTCAAACTCCGGCCACCACAATAAAAATCTAAAAAAATCATGTTTAATTGATACCGTTGTTCTATTGGAGTGAGTTTATTTTTTTAATTTTTTATAATGAGATATTTTCTATTTTAATGAGATTTTGTTTTATTAAAAAATAAAATAGTTTAAATCAACGGTAATTAGAACTCCAGCGACAGTTACAGTATCACCAAACGAATAGCGATTCCATTTTCACCACCGTTGGTATCTCCGTTTCGGAACAATCAATTTTCTTCCTCGATTATCACTCTCAGGTTCGTTCTCTCTTTCTTTCAATTTCAAATTCCATTTCAGTCTTCGCATCCTTTAATCTCCGATCATAAAGCTCAAGTAGCTTATTTATCAATTTCACATCAATTGAACAAAAGAGAGTGAGTGTGAATGTTTGGTTTTACCTTTTGTAGAAGTTAAAATTGATTATATAGATGTATAATTGATCTTCAAATTATTTGTTGCTCTTTATTAGAATCTATGAACCACAGATAACACAGACACAGACACCTGACACGACATGGGGACACCGACACTGACATGCCTAATATGAGGAGTGTCCATGCAGAACTGTCATTCCAAACTGAGTTAATTATTATCAATTTGTGTTACTGCAGAACTGAGTACACACAGAAAGAGAGAGCTGACAAGATTTCTAACGCCATCCATGGAAGATTGGTCTCGCCTTCCAAACGAACTTCTTCAATTAATTTCTGAAAAACTCAATTTCAGTGAAATCTACATTCTTCGCTTTCGTTCCGTTTGTTCTTCCTGGCGATCTTCCATTCCAAACTACCCTCACAACCATTCACCCTTGAAGCTTCCGAGATTCCCCTACACTGGAAAAATCGATCGTCCTTCCCAAACTATCCTCTATAAACACAACATCTTTCTAATCAAACCACCCATAACCCCTCACCATCACCAACAACAAACTCGTAACTCCTGTTTGATCAGAATCGGTCCAAATTTAAACGGTAAAACCCAACTCTGGCACCCCCTCTCAATTCACCAACCACCTTTCAATTTCCCTCACCATGTGCTTGACTTCAACCAACTCCCCGTGTTCGATCTTGAACCAGAGTTATACATCCACGACACTGACTCGCTTCAAAATAATCGGTATATCCATTTGGAAAAGGTGGTTGTTGTTGCGACGTGTCAGGGGAGGCAATCTCTTGCTTTCCTCGCAGACAACTACTCTGCTGGGGTGCCGTTTGGGGTGCCGATGGTGCTCGGTTCTGGGGCCGATGGTTGGACGAGGATTCCCACCATGTCAACATCTTTGTTGGGAGACATGTGTGTTTTTAAAGGGCGGCCTTGTGTGGCAGACAACAATGGTCACACTGTGATGATTGGACCGGATTCCAGCCTCCACTTGCTAGCCAACGCGGTGTTTGGTGGCTACATTAAATTCTTGGTGAAGAGTGAACATGAGTTGTTGCTGGTGGATTGCAATGGAATTGATGCCGCTGACGATGATGTAAGTATTGATGTATTCAGGCTTGATGAGAAGGAGAAGAAGTGGGTCAAGTTGACCAATTTAGGGGACAGGGTTTTGTTTTTGGGGGAAGACTGTTCGTTCTCTGCATCTGCTTCAGAGTTGTGTGTTGCAAATGGGAATTGTGTCATCTATAGTAAGGATTATGCCTTCCACGGGCTTGATTCCATGGAGTCTGGAATGCGTATTTTTCACTTGGATCAAGGTCGAGTTTCCCCTTTGTCTGATTATCCTGATTACTTCAAGTTATTCTGTTCACCTTCAGAGTGGACCGTCGGACTGCAGACATAACAGAGTACGCTCTCCTGCATTGAAAGGTTTCTAATGTGATAGTGATACTGAGTTTTTATGCTTTGTTAGATTGGATAATTGTTATTAGTAACTTGTGGAAAAAGAAATATTCAAATGATCTTACATTTTGACCGAGTTCTTTCTAACTAATACCTTTGGATATGTTGAAATTGGTATTTGGATTTCAATTTTCTTATAATTCTGACTTCTAAGTTCAAATTACTGTTAAATGAAGAAGCTTATGAAGTTATCAGGGAATTGTGTCTTTTTGATATATGCTGTTGAATCTAACTGACTACATAGGGTTGTTAAATCGTAGGAGTTTATCCATTCAAGCAACTTTCAAAGAGCGCATCCTTGGAGGCTCAGAGTTAATTTCACATGTATCAGCAACATTCGACTGCGCAGCCACCCAATAAGACATCCTTAAAGGATCAAAGAATCCATTTCCCAGCCACCCAATGCTATTTTATTTGATTTACGTAGGAATGATTTTGGTTGAATCATAATTGCCAAAAAATATCATCGAATTTGAATGGAAATATTACCATAATTTATATCATTTGAGATATGAATTATTACTCATGAGTACTAATTTTAGTGAAAGCCATTTAAGTTCTTTATCTATGGTTGACGATTAACTACTGCATGATTTTAATATTTTTAGTTTAGATTTTCTTTAACAAAAGATAAGATGTTATTTTATTAATATGAGATTATCAAGCACAAGGTGTGCAACTACAAAGAGAGATAAACAACTGATAAAAAGGCATTCTTCAATGTCCTCCAATCAAAATTCTGCAGCATTCTTCAATTACTTCAGTCAACAAATTATACAAGTTTTGGCATTTGTTTCATGTATCTCCATTCAGTTCATGAGTTCACCTCTAATGCTGAACTCTTAGAAATTTTGCAAGAGACACCTGCGCAGTAACATCAGTACCAAATTGTTATATAGATTAAAACAGAACCACTTAATGCAGTAAAGATATTTTTCCAATATTAATGCATCTTGTGCACACTTGCAGCAGATTACGACCATTCTTTTTCTTACGTTAAAACATGTACTTAAGGCATATGTGTGTAAGGCTATCTATCAAGGATTACGTGGCCAAATTTAACCCTTAAATCACGAATCGAAGTTTATTTCGACCATAAAGAATTTTGAAGGTAGTTTAGTTGGGATTAGAACCACAGTTTAAGATGAAAATATAAAATCAGAAAGTTAAAACAATGATAGCAGTAAGCAAACTAGTATATTAACAGGATTATTATGCCAAGTTCATTTAAAACTAGAATTATGCTTATAAGTTCCTTCGTTTAACCAGTAATTGAAGCCCAGATAACAATTTCAACTTATGGACAAAGGTATTAGTTAGAAAAACTAATAGTGAAAGTGTAAGATCATTGCAATATTCCTATTTCCATAAGCACCAATTGCAAATTTTATTCAATTTGACAAAGAAAAAAAAGCACAAAAATGCAATATGACTTTCACATTATAAACCTTTCAATGCAGGAGAACATACTCTAGTTATGAATGCATCCCGAGGATCCACTCCGGAGGTGGCCAGAATAACTTGAAGTAATCAGGATAATCGGATAAAGGGGAAACCCGACCTTGATCCAAGTGAAAAATACGCATTTGCTTTCCAAACTCCGTGGCATTTTCACGGTAGGAGTAATTCCGACAATAGATCACACAATTCCCATTCGCAACACACAAATCGGATGCGGAAACACAAAACGATCGGCCTCCACCCAAAAACAAAACCCTATCCCCTAAATCGGTCAACCTGACCCACTTCTTCTCCTTCTCATCAAGCCTGAATACATCAATCCTTACGTGATCATCATCACGACCAAATCCATATACATCCACTAACAACAACTCGCATTCACTCTCCACCAATAATTTGTCAGCACCACTAATTGGAAACACCGGGTTGGCTGGCAAGTGGACGATGGAATCCGGTCGAATCATCACAGTACGACCGTCTCCGTCTGTCGCACAAAGCCGTCCTTTGAAAACACATATGTCTCCATACCCGGGCATTGACATGGCGGGGATAACCTTCCAAGAATCGTCCCCACAATGGAAAAACATCGGCATACTCTCGTAGTTGTATGTGAGTAGAGCTATAGGTTGCCCTCCTTCAGATGTTGCAACGACAACCTTTTCATAATGGATATACCGATGAGAGCGATTTGGACGCAAGTCGTGGTGATGCATGTAGAACGTGTGTCCGAGTTGGAGACAGAGAGTTTGTTGAAGTCAATGACATCATTTGGATAAGGGAAACATGAAAGTGAAGTTTGGTTGAGATCAAGTGGATGCCAGAGTTGAGTTTTACCGTTTAAATTTGGACCAATTTTGATCAACCAAGGGTGAAGAGGAGTTTTTTGTTGGTTTGGTGTTGTGGGTGGTTTGATGAGAAAAATGCCTTGTTTGGAGATGCAATGAACACAATCGAAGTCGTCGAAGTTGGGGAACATTGGAAGCTTCAAGGAAGAATAGTTGTGCGGGTGTCTAGGGCTTGAAGAAGATCGCCTCCAAGTGGAACATACTGAACGAAAGCGAATGAGGTAGATTTCGGTGTTGTTGAGTTTTTCAGATATTATCTGCAAAAGTTCCTTTGGAAGCTGTGACCAATCCGGCTCCGCCAGGGATTTTTCTATTCGCTGCAAATGTGAACCCGGCAAAAAGTTATTCATCCGTCGCAAATTTGCAGGAAGCATGGTAGAGCTTGTGTTTTTTTTTTTGCTCTTTTACGTTAATGGTAGAGTTCGTTGTTTATGAGAAAATGGACCAATATTTTCCATATATATACACACGCATAGCTTCTCACATACACTTGTCATTTTTTTCTTCTTCTTTATTTCTAACTCTCGCATGTACTTTTCCTTCTTTTATTTGTTTCTTTTCCATCATCATCATCATCATTAATTAATTCAAACTTCTCATACATTTCTCTATCTTCAAGAGTTGAAATTTAGCTTTATGTTATTTTAATTAAGTCATAATTAAAATATTATCCCTACCAGCATATTATTATGGTTTGTCCCCTATCAACTAAACTTTGCTCTTGTGGACCACACATTTTTATTTATTTAGACTAGAATGGACACTTCAAACCCATCTTCTAAGAGTTGAAATTTAGTTTTATGTTATTTTAATCATGTCATAATAAAATATGTGGGCATAACTATGTTTTCATTAGGCCTAACACCTAAGTTCTCACACGGCTTCTCACGCACCCTACTTAGAAGAGTTTAATTTTTCTTTTTTTTTTTAAGGAATACAAGAGTTTAATTCTAAACGATGGTAAGTTATTTTACATATACATCTAATCTAATGATATATTGTCACGTTAATTAATACTATTTTTGTTTTATAATGAGTATTGTTATAGCCAAAAATATTTATTTTAAATTGATTGTCATTTCACTTTTCAAGGTAGAATCAATTATATTTTTCAATTATGCCTTTTAATTATGAGTCTTGTTAACGAGTGTTCCTAGACACTCTTTAAAGATTTCAAATTTAGTAATTATTCTTTTAAAAAGTCAACTATTACAATTTTCAATGCATTGAATACACAACTTTTTATAAAAACTTATCATTTAAAGCACTTAAAGAGTGCTCCGGGGGCACTCGTTAACATTTCCCTATATTGAATTGAGAGTGGTGAAAGTAATATTAATTAGAGTTACAATTAGAAAAAAATTTAGTATTGTATTGAAAAGTAAAATGAGTCAATTTTTTTGGAACAATATTTTTTGCAAATAATTCAGTTATTATATCTACTGTATTGTATGTCTCAATTTGTATGCAACAATTTTAAACAACACTCGTTTTTGAAGCGAATGGAGTAAATATGCCAACTTATATCTTTTTAAGTACATTAAACAACGTGTCAACGCTTTATTAATTTTTTTTATTAAACGCATATGTAAATAAAATAATTTTAGTCTAATAGTGTATAACAATTAAATTCAAATAAAAAATAAAACTTCTCTTGTACATTTCTCTCTCCCCCTCCCTATGTCTCTTTTTCTATTTCTCATTCTCACCATGAATTCTCGTACACACTTTCGGTATTTTTTTCTCTCCTTTTGTGCTCTTTCTCATTATTAGTTTTTCTTCTTTTTCTATGCTCATTAATTTATTCAGACTTCTCTCATTCATTTCTCTTATCTAAGTATGACAATACAACGGGTAAGAGACAAGTTTTACTTTCCCCATTCCCAACGCCCATATACTTATTTGATACTTTACTCGTAGCCAACGGAGATAAGAAATTGAATTTCATCCCCATTCTCGACAGGTTTAAAATAAAAAAACAAGTTTTTTTTATCCCCGAGGGCAATGTTGTAATGCATTATCCAATAATATGCTCACTTTTAACCTTTTATTGATTGGATAATTTTATTGATTGAATAATGTGCTCCGTCAAATCGAGGTGGAATCGGGCGGATAACAGCACAAACGGGTTTTGCTTCCATGCCTACTCATATCCCTTTCTTTCTTGGAGCATCCACGATGAACCGTTTAATTTTTAGATATTTATGTTGGTCATACATGTATGCATCAAACATTTATTAGTTTGGTTTAATTAATCAGTAGTCTCACTATTGTTGCCTTGCTTGAGAAGTTAAAGCCTTTGTGGAAGTCCTTAAGGCGTTGGGGGGTCACTTCATTGGGGAAAACCTTTTATGAGTTCCTTTTCATCATTGGAGGATGCTAGAAGTATTAGAATGTTTGAATCATGGAATCTGAGTCCATGTTTATTGAAGCTATTTCCATGGTCAAAGGATTTCAACCCTAGTGCTTAGAAGTATACATCTTCTCAGGTTTGGTTAAAGATTTTTGGTTTAGCTCAGGAGCATTGGAGAGCAAAGATTTTATTTTCTATAACTAGTAGTGTTGGTAATCCCATTTCTAACTAGTAAACACATGTTTGAGAAAACTTTTGACCACTTTGTTAGAGTATTGGTTGACATAGATTTGAATGTTTAATTGTCTTTTTTCAACAAGTTATGTAGTTGCATTCTATCGGGAGCCATGTCCATGTTATACTTATATTGCTTCGAGAAGGCATCAACCAAGTCTTTCCAAGAGCCGATATTACTTTGCTTCGTTTACATTAGAAGAATTCCTGTTTAGGTTGTCTTTCCGTGCTAGTGACGGTAGAACCTCGCAGATTTGATCAACCTTTTCTTTAACATATTGACATCTTCTCTCATTACCTCCAAATTTTGTTCTTGTTTATCTATGATATTTGACTGGAAGCGTGTCCGATAGAGATGTCGAGGAACTAGTTTGCTTCAGTTATTTTTTGGCGATTAACAAAAAACGATGAGTTCATGGAATTATTTATGAACAATTATCCATGAGTTTGTTTATATTTTTGTCAGGGAACCATAAGCCTTACTGCTTTATTTATAAGTATCCGAAAAGCATCAATAATTTCTTTATTTTTAAAAGAAAATGTGATCAACAACTAAAGTGAAAATAAATTTCATTGATAATAGAAATAAGGCACAACATGATTCAAACTAGACTTCAACTACAGATACACACCTTATTTTTTCTTAGAAGGGCAACCATCCTTTTCTGTCAACTTTTTATTAAACTTTTTCATTATTCACAAACTCGAAAACTGGAGTTCGAGTATTTAATGTATGCATTGTTGCGTCAACTCTTTATAAACGCTTTTAGATATTTTTACTCTGATTTTTGCTCAATCCATAACTCAAAAAGGAAACATGGGAAAAGATAGAAAAAAAGAAGGGAACTACTTGGGGTCCTTGGAAGGCGACAACCTTGAAGCATGTATATGAGATGTGGCTAATGGTGGCTAGAAATATAGGAGACAGTGTTGGCCAACCCTCGGCACCAAGCCGATGTTGGCGGTAACATTTGCAAGGATACATCCTAGCACTCAAAGAAAAAAGCTGTCAACAGTTCCCTGGTGTATGCTTTCGTTTTCTTCTTCTTCTTCTTCTTCTTCTTTTTCACTTCATTTTCAGTGTTGGCCAACCCACGGCACCAAGCCGATGTTGGCGGTAATATCTATACCTATTAATAAAGGCAATACTTGGTTTTGGTGTCGCCTATTTTAGGTTCCAAAAATACCCTCAAGTTAAAAGGACACGGTTGGGAAATGAACAGTTCCTATATTTTGTCTCTTTTAAAATGAAGCAGTTTCTATTTCAAACAAAAATTAAACGGCTTCAACACAAAAATTGGATAGTTTCAAAACAAAACATAAAATGAAGCAAATTCTGTACATACGTCACTCTTTCAATGCACGGTACTGCAAAACGTTTTCAATATACGAGTCTTATTATTGTTATTTAATTTCAATTTACCTTAACTTTATTGTATTTACACTCTAATATGTCGAATGCACATAAATAATTCTTTGTCATTTTCTATTATAGTTTTATTTTATTCATTTTTTTATATCATCCTTTTATTATCATTCTTGCATTTTTCATCTTTTATTGTTTTTTTTTTGAAGAGGCTAAAATGAAATATATTACCACATAAAAGCGTTATTCCCAGCACAAGGGATGCCAAGGAAAAACGACAAGGTCTGAACAAAATTTACAAAGGGAGCCAAAAACAGAAAAATAAGAACAAAAGGAAAGAAACTATTATTAGCCTATGCCCAAAATGGTGAACGGACTAAGCCACCAGCCATGCAGCTGGAAGGGAAGAGAAGTGTGCTTCGCCTTCAACCACATATAGGAGATGGACTTAATCCTTTCAACCACCAGAAAAAGCGGGCTTTCTTTGCCTTTAAACAGTTTGTTGTTTCTTTCCTTCCAGATTTCCCAAACAGCTGCATACCAAATAACCTGTAAAATAGATCGCCGTTTCTTCCCGATCCCACCACAATAGATAAACTGATTGAAATGATCCGTGACGTAAAATTGGTTGACCACAGAGACACCAATCCACCCATAAATCAAGTGCCAAACAGAACCGAAAAAATTACAATGCAAAAATAAATGAGGAGTTGATTCGACAAAGTCACATCCTGCCATGCACATCCTGGCATCCTGATGAATAACACCTCGCCGGAGGAGATTGTCTTTAGTAGGCAATCTGTCCCGAAACAAGCGCCAGACGAACACCACCACCTTAAGAGGAACATCCTTGTGCCAAATAAATGAAGCATCAACTGGTAACTCTATCTGCGGGTGAATAGTTAGAGAGTTATACATGCTGCGAACAGTGAAAGAATTTGAGGTCTCCAAAGACCAAAGCCATCTGTCGTCTTTGTTAACCTGCAGGATAACATTAGCAAGCAGTAATATGAATTCCCCCACCATCTCCTCCTCCCAGGCGAACAGCCTCCGCCTCCATCTCCACGCCTCACCACCTTCTCCCCACCCTAACTGCGACATCCCTAACACTGACTCCCCTCTAAACACTGACAAGTCATATAATCTACTAAACCGAACACTAAAAGACTCCCTACCACACCAAACATCCGTCCAAAACAACGTAGTTCTCCCGTTCCCAACACAACGACTGACATGATCACTGAAACATCTCTCCCTACTCAAACTATGAACGACACGCCACCACTCAGAAGCCTGACTACCCCCTCCTCTCAACCGCCCCGCATCCATACCATATCGCGCCGACAATACCCTAAACCATAAACTCTCTCTATCCTCCAACACCACTTCCCTAAAAGAGCTACATTAAACTCCCTAATTCTCCTTACCCCCAAACCGCCAACCTCCTTACTCCTACAAACCGAATTCCAGTCCACCTAAGAAATTTTCCTGTGGTCA
>Ga0315914_1010252_pt1 | contig 11713 bp, 8 predicted proteins | sample MpolenodulesMG_FD_203920 | JGI IMG/M metagenome (GOLD analysis project Ga0315914, IMG submission 203920) | Medicago polymorpha root nodule microbial communities from Los Angeles, California, United States - elongated nodules | ecosystem: Host-associated > Plants > Roots > Nodule | place: USA... | reverse complement strand
TTTTTTTAATTAAAAAGGAGAGTAATATCCACGTGTGTAATTGCAGAATAAAAAGAAAGAAAAAATCAAGGAAAAATTGGCAGGCACGTGCAATCTTCATGAAAGGTAACATTGAACTTTCATCTTCAATCCATACCAAACATTTATCTTCTCCATTTAATCTTCCATTAATTTTCCAGAAACCCTATTATCTTAAATCCATACCAAACTTAAACCAATACCCCTTTCTTATTCTTCTTCTTACTTGTTCTTCTCTTCGTGAAATATTATTCAATCAATCTAATAAACACCCAGTTAGATCAGAGATCTGTTCTCCTTCTCAATCATTTTACATAAAGTTAATTAGTACTCAATTTTGAAACGCGGTTTTGGTCAAATCTTATTGAATCACGTTTCTAAGAAGCACTTTTCTGAGAATCACGTTCGTGGCGATTTAACACGGTATGAAGGATTGAGTTTGTGAAGGTGGTTGACACTGTAGGAGAGAATTGCGATTTGAATAAAAAATTGATTTGATTTGAGAAACAAAATTAGTTTGTGAATTTGTTCTGAAAGTGAGTTCTTCCTTTGAGAAAACACTAGTTTTGAACTGGTTTAAGGATATGCTAAATTGGTTTAATTTTTCTGAAATTATGTGGGTTGATTTGGTTTTTCACTAATTGGATTGGGGTTTTTTTAAAATATGGATTAGGTTTGCTAATGTTGTTGATTTTAAGGATGTGGTTGTGTTTTTTGCTTATGATGTGGTGGAAAGAACCCAGAGGGGAGAAGAAAAGGGAGGTGATGGTTGTTGGTGGTGTGGTTTGGAGAAGAAGCTCATGTGTGCCTCTCTAAATTACCCTTTCATTTTTTCATTTTTTTAATTATGAATTACACGCGTGGATTTTTTTTTTTTTTTTAATTTTAAAAATACACAGCTGTCAACTTTTAAAATTATGTGGAGTGACACGTAGGATTGACCAAGTCAAAATTGGGGTTTTGCAAAAGGGGCTAAACATGAGGGGTGTCTTTTGCCATTTTTTTTAAAAGGGGGCCAAAATCGCTACATTATGAAACTTAGGAGGTCAAAAGTGGGTTTAAGCCTAAATATAAATAGCATTTTTTTATTACTTTTATTATTACACCATCCATTAATGCATAAATTTTGTGTATAACTATTACTAAATTTCTTTGAGTCTAGTACTCAATATTGACTTTTTATCTTCCAACATAAATTAGTAATTTGTAAAAAAGACTTAATTGCCAAATGTTGATATTGCTAGGGGATTGGGTAATTTAACTAGTTTGAGCTATGGAATAAGGATTTGAAAGTCCTAAATTAAAACTTAAACGAATAAGTAAATATCAATTTAATAGTTAAATACTAACATTATCATTCAAAAAAATATTGATATTGCTAAGTTGAACACCTTTGTAAAGATGCAATCAAAGGATCTCGCAATTGTGTGTTGGTTTTTGATGGTGATTGTCAGTTGGTTTACTAAAAAAAATCATAATGGTCTACATGAACTTTTGACATATTTAAATACAAAATTTAAAGCATGATGTCCTATAAAGTTATATTCCTCTAAAAGATTATGTTAGATTTCAAATTAGAATTCAATGACATTGATCTATTAACTTTGTTAGTCTATTTATTAAAGTCTACATTGCTCACCACTTGATTGCAGTAGATTTTTTATAAAAAAAAGTAGGAAAGTCGAATTTTCGAACAAACTTTCAAACTTTATCAGACTTTTAAAAAGGTCAAACTATATCTTAAAAATGAGTCTATGATAGATAATATATTAAGCTTAAGTCTAAAGTTTGAAAAAAAAGATGAGACTTAAATCTTACAAAATCCAGTCTAGTATATTTAAAACATGATGCAAAAATTTGTGGTAAGTCATAAAATAAATAGAAAAGTGGTCATTAAAAGTAAAATGAATTTGGTCCACTTATGCTCGAAGGAAAGTGGTAACTTTGGAATATTTTTAATAGTGAGTTTCTCTCACCCAAATAGCCACTTTCTTTGTTAACCCAAATAGCCACTAATGCTTGAAGATTTCACCAGCTTAGTGGTTCAAGATTGGTTCATTAATGGTGTAAATTTTGGTTCACAAGCACATTTCGTCCAAATCCTTTAATTCCATCCACATAGATTTGATTCAGAGTTAAAAGATCACTTGGATGTGATCATGTGACTTTGATATCACTGATTTTAAATTTTTATTTTATTTTTTTATCATTTCTCCTAAATTTTCTTATACACTCATTCTCTCTTTGTTTTTCCCTATCTTTTGTTTTCTATCATATATCATTCATTACTCATTGGTCATATGAGGTTATCCTTTTTTTTTTGTTTAAAAAACATATCTTGTTATGAGGAATAGACACAAGAGTAAAGATAAAGAAAATCAAAGAGGTTATGTAATGAAAGTCAATGAACAACTTGAAAATATAGTATTGTACATGATAATAATATCATATGTAACTTTCTTCTACTATGATGATGTTGCAGTGGACATTGCAATCTTACAAGATTTTTGAAATTTTGCTAGAAAACGGGTAATTAGACAAATCTCAAACGGAAAAAATATAAATGTTAATAGAAACTTTCGTTTTGTAACAAACAAACAAAAAGGTCAGTTAAGTTACTTACTATTGATTGTTACCCCGTTAATAAGGACATGTAATAGATAAATTATATTGAATAAATAAATATGTATAAATAAAACAAAAACAAAACAACAATTTAAGATAAAATACAAAACTTGTTATAAAATCAAATACCTTTACTTACATTCCCTTCCATATTCTTGAACTAAATTGCATCAAACCAAGCTTTTGTTTTAATGAAGATAACGAACAAAATGATTAGGTAAATATTGCTGAAGGGAAAAATCGTGTGGTTTCTATCATGTCTACAATTGTACGGGAAAAAAGAACTTTTGACCAATACCTATGAAGCATGGATACTACACCAAACAAAACTCGAGTTATGACCCAACATTACGTTAACAAAACTCCATTGAGAAATATCTAGCTTTGAAGAATCATGTTACTATAATATCTTGGTTGGTTTTTCGGTTCCAACCTTGCTTTCCTAGCATAGCCGAATTAAATCCATACGTATGTTCGAGAACCAATACCACTATGTTCCTTCCTCATAGCTGGTTGCTCCCATCTTAACCAATTTTTTCCTTTTCGATTATGTCTATTTGACCCTCTCACCAAAAGGATTTCAACATTTTTGAATTTCATTCCCTAAAGTTGTTGGCAAGAGGAGTGAACTCATGAAGTATTAAAGCTTATAAATTATAACAAAGATTTATAAAGTTATGGTACAAGATTTATCCTACTTGTTGGATACAATGAAAATAATTAGACTCTCATAATATAAAAAACTAAAATTTGAGTGATGGTTAGAAGAGGTGTGCAACTGTCTCTGAGTACATAGATTAGTAACACTGACATTGTAATATAGAAGGGTCGTAGTTTAAACTCGAAATTTTTTCATTTGTTCATGTTAAAAAAAGTTGAAATTTTGATTATATACTCCTTAACCAAAAAAGAAGAGAGGGGCATCTATATCTTCCAAGTTCCAATATGATTATTTCAAGAGATTTATGGAAAACCAAAACAAAATAGAAAAAGAAAAATAGTGTAAGAATTAAAATTATAGCCACCGGCTCAAGCATAGCACTATACCACAAATAACAAATATAAATAGGCATGTCCCCCAGCACTTTATGTAGAAGATATGACCATCTTTATGGCAAATAAGTCCTGCTGCATGCTTAATGGCCTGACCCCACTTTGTTATTAACAAGCACTTAAATAGCAAATAAATGCCAAAGCAGAAGAAAGCACAAATAAGTGGCTGCACTGCACACACATTACATGTTTTTTTGTTTATGTGTATAGTCACTATAGTGACATCAAATGTTAGCCCCGGTACATATTCAACCTTATATTGTAAAAAAGGTTTTAGAAATTACCCAAAAAAAAAGCTATCGTCATAGCTTAATTTATAATAGCAATGTTTGATGTTATAAGAAGGAAGGGAGCAGCAATCACGCACGTAGAAGTGACCAGCCAAACAAAGCTTTATTCACCACGTGACTACGAAATTTACGCGTATATAAAATGGAAAATTAACTATTCCGACCAAACAAACAATTTAGTAATAATAGTCATCGTTAATGAGATTAAGTTCAAGTGATTAATGAGATTTACTAGATAAAAGATTGTTTATATGAGTTTGAATTCAATTCTTAAGTGGAACAATATTTTATTAGATTATATTTATCATTCGGTAAATTTCTAAATTATCAACGTACATTCTTTTAGAAACCAAGCTGTTAACACAAACAATATAAGCAAAGGAATTTGAATCTCAAATAGAGTTCTATTTAACCTTAAATGAATTAAATTCAATAGTAAATATGGATAGAAACTACCATCATTTATAACATATGGTGCTTTTGTTTCAAGTTATATTCGTAGGTTCCTGGGAATAAAATGATAGAAATATATATATTTATGTTTGTTACAAGTTTCCTAAATTTTATTCCTGGTATAAAACGTTCTTGGGAATAGAAAATTTTTTCCAAAGAAAAGAGTTGGAATAAAGTTCCCATGAACATGGGAACAAATTCATGTGTAGTTTACTTATTATAATTCATATTTTTATGGTTCCCGGAAATATTATAATGTTAAGTAAACATATTTTTTCTAAATACCTTGGCAGGGAATGTTATTCCTATGAATAAATTTGGTAAACTTGAAACAAACAAACCCATAGTCAATAAATGATTCCCATGTTAATTTTTTTTTGTTGGAACAATTCCCATGTTAACTTAGTCATTGAATATTGCTCAATCTAGGGTGAATGAGTGAAGCAAGACTTCCATGTTAACTTACTCATTTATCAATTGATTGAAATTTCCATTTTAATTATCTTTAACTACCAAATAAGAAATTTGAATCATTCCTTTCAAGGTCTATTCTCACTTGTTACTAAAGGGATGATTCGATTATCATGGGAATCCATTTGAGATTGTTGCCGCTAACGATCATGGTGATGAAAAACCTATGAATTATGATCAAATCATTATCCGTGTTATGGAGAGAGAACATAAAGAGGTGCTGTGATATAATAGAAGGAAGGAACATGAAACACAGAAATGAGAAAGAGTAGAACTTATTAATGATGCATCATAAAATCACACATCAAATGACCCATATAACTCGTTCGTTGTGGGCGACTTGTTTCACTCCTATCCTAGCATCTCTAATGACTTGCTTCTTAAGAATTTTACGTCAATTTAGTCTTTGAACATGTAAGATCCATGTAGGATCTATGTTTCTGGATCTGTGATATTGACGGCATCGAAATCATTGATTTGATTTGTATTAAAACTAATCTTTCGAACTTATTCAATTATTTTATTTAAAAATATTTAATTTAGTCTTTGAACATCTAGGTTCCACTTGTGATTAACAAACACTCACAATTTTGAGAATCAATTTTGTTATTTATTATTTAATCTAAATTCTATATTTTATTACTTAAGAGCATTTGGATGAGATGATATTTTTTTCAACTTAACTAGAGGTCATACCCGATTCACACGAAGAAAAAACTTAATATTTAATTTGGATTTAGTTCATATAGTGTAAATAACTTTTACACATTCAATCTATCATAACCGTTGATCATTAAAAATTTGATTTTATTCAGTTTTTCTTACAAATAAAATGACGTTCATCCATTTATTAAAGTTGATAGAGTACATCAATACAACATAAATTTAAAATTGTTGAAAAACAAAAAGATGAATTTGCAAACAAATTCACAACATTCATATCAATAGTATAACAAAACACAACATAAAACAGAAAATCAAAACAAACAATACCCTGTTAAAACAAGGAAATCACAAAATATAGGAAAGATAACTTAAAATACTTGAAAATCACTTATACAGTAAAAGAAAAAGAGAATGATCCTCTAAAAAAATCAAAATTATAGTAAAAGAAAAAGAGAACGATCCTTAAAAAAACCAAAAAGAGAAAGAGAAAAATAATTTAAAGATATGATTTTAGGTCAAAATTGACTCTAAAAATTTGACCTCATGGAGATATGTTTTTTTTGAGAAAGTAAACTTAATTTGTTTCCTCGAGGTTTTTTCCTTTTTCAATTTTTCTGGATTTCACACGTGAATTCCTTTATTTCATTGTCTCTTTTTAATTTTTAGAGATAATATATTTCCATTTATTATCACACGTTTTAATTAATTAGTTGTTTTTTTAGGGGAGAATTAATTACAGTACCCAATACTTTTTTTTTATTGTAAAAAAAATACTTGTTTTTTTTAAACATATAGTATCAAATACTTATCAATTAAGTGTAACCAAAAAAAAATCAATTAAGAATAAAAAAAAAGTTTCCGTTTGCAAATAGTTACACAGCAAAGTACAAAAAAAAAAAACATAATAATCAGAATTTCAATTCTCAAGCTTTTACACACAGATTTGTTCTCTCTCTCTCTCTCTCTCTCTCTCTCTCAATCTTCGTTTTTCTCTTCTCTTTCTCAACCCTGCTTCTGCATTTTCAACATCAATTTCACAAACCCATCAACAAAAATCGCATCTTTTTCATAACGCTTCTGTCTCTTTCTCTCTCTGAAACTCAATGTAACTGCTTCAAACTATTCAATCTTCCATAACCCTTTTAACAAAAGCTTCAAACTTTACACTCTCAATTCAATTTCAAACACACCCACAACAATAACTCAAACTGGGTTATCTTTATTTTCCCCAAAGTTTCATTCTTTATAGGATCTGAACAATGATGGGGGTTAGAAACATTGTGTTGTTATTGCTTTGTATTACTGTTGTTGCTCCTATTGTTCTTTACACTGATCGTCTTGGTTCCTTTGAATCTTCACCCTCCAGTGAGTTTCTCTTTTCTTTTCTTTTCTTTCTCAATAATTTCTTTAATTTTGGTTATTTATTTCATAATTATGATTTTGGTTAATTTTTGTTTTTTTTAATGTGTTTTGCAGCTAAACAAGAGTTTATTGAAGATGTTACTGTTTTGGTAAGTGATTATCTGTTAATGTCATTCAGTTATTCTTTGGTTCTTTCTTTAATTTTGTATAATTAAGAGTAATTAGTGTGACTATTAGTGATAGTTAGAGAGATCTCTAAGTTTTGAAATCTTGTTTTTGTGTTTTGTGTCAGCCTTTGAGTACAGCAGACTCTGGTCACTTGAATCTGCTTCCTCAGGTAATGTTCCTTTATTTTTCTATTTAATTTTTCTATATTTTATGTATAAATAAATATATCTAAATTTGTGTGTGTGTGTGTGCATGTTTGTGAGTGTGTGTGTGTATTTGTAGGAAGAAATTTTTATGAATGCTGAATTTGTGATATTTTTTATTTATGGCTGAAATATATTTTGTTTTGTAAATAGGAAATTTCGACAGTTCTTAAGGAACCTATTGGAGTTGTGTATACAAATGAGGATTCAATTAACAGAAGGAATTTGCCTCGAGGTATTTTATTTGTGATTTCTTCTGTTGTTTAGTTAGATTTGCGGGTCATGGTTATTGAAGTTTTGTTCATGTGTAACATTATTGTTATGTTATGTTGACTCAGGTTTGCAATTGGGGAAAACAAGGGAGCACGTGTCGGCGAGGGTATTGTCAGCCACAACCAAGGAAGATCAAGCTGAAAAGGATGCCACCATCAAACTTGTGACGGATGAAATTAAGCAAGGAAATCAAGGCGGTGAGGGTACCTTGGAGAAAGCCGATGCAACTGGTGAAAATGTAAATGGGGAAGATGCTATTGATGTTGATGATAATGATGGGAAACTTGCTAAATCATCTCATAATTCTACTCAAGAGCCTTTACTTAAGGTAGGTGATATATTTTCCTCTTGGTTTGTATGTTGTTTCTCTGTTCAGTTTGTATCATTTACTGCTGCATTGTCATGGAAGTCTTAAATAGGTGTTAATTTTCGGAATAAAGGTTTTACACGTATATGTTTAAGGGGTTGACTGTGTGCGTTTTTTTAGTTTGATAAATAAATTCTTCATTGAGTATATAAATAGGCGCGTGTTTTCAGAAAGTCTTCACGATAAAGACATCTTTTAAGACTCAACCATTTTTTAAATGTAGAGGACATGAAACAGATTCATGTCGGGTGCAATCTTGTGCAGATATGACATAGAGAAGTTGATTGGCTGCAATATCTTCTACTTTTCCTTATTTGCTTTTTTGAATAATATTTTTGTTGTATTTAAATGTGGGTTTGAGTATGAGAAAGATCGAAACAAATGGCAGTTATTTTAGCTACTAATTTTGATCAAGGATAGTGGACAATAAATTTGCTGACGTATTGTTACCCGTTTCAACATTTATTAGTGCATTTAGGTTTTCTCCGTTTCATAAGTGATTAATCTCTTTTCAGGGTACCATGCTGGAGCAACAACAAACAACAGAGATTTCTAGCGGAACAAACAAGAGAAGACCTGAGACCAATAAGCAAAATGACCAAATGCCATCAGATGCTCGGGTGCAGCAGCTAAAAGATCAACTCATCCAAGCCAAGGTCTATCTTTCCCTTCCAGTGGTTAAAAGCAACCCTCATCTCACTCGGGAGCTTCGTTTAAGGGTTAAAGAAGTTTCACGAACGCTCGGAGAAGCAACCAAAGATTCTGATTTACCTAGAAAGTAGGTTAAGCTGTAGTATTTTTTCAAATTGTCCTGTTATTATGATTCATATAAACGTGATGAATATCCCAATTTTTTCACTGATTTGCAACTTTTTCGGTCTTGATGTATATTTGTACTAATGGCAGCGCTAAAGAGAAGATGAAAGCAATGGAGCAAACATTGTTGAAAGGAAAGCAAATTCAAGATGATTGTGCTTCTGTTGTGAAGAAGCTCCGGGCTATGATCCATTCAACAGAAGAGCAGCTACATGTGCTCAAGAAGCAGACTCTGTTCTTAACACAATTGACAGCAAAAACGCTGCCAAAAGGTCTTCATTGTCTTCCGTTGCGACTTACAACCGAGTATTATAAGTTGAATTCTTCTCAGCAGCAGTTTCCGAATCAAGAGAAGTTAGAAGACCCGCAACTATACCATTATGCAATATTTTCAGACAACATATTGGCAACAGCTGTTGTTGTAAACTCAACTGTTCTCAATGCTAAGGTAAATATTTTCTAGTTTGAGAACTTTCAATAATCAACAAACCAATGGTGCTTTTATTTCTTAATGACACCAGTTGCTCATTGTAATATTGTTCCAATAAAATTTCAGGATGCATCAAAACATGTTTTCCACATAGTTACCGATAGGCTCAACTATGCTGCAATGAGGATGTGGTTTTTAGTTAATTCACCCGGCAAGGCAACCATTCAGGTTCAAAACATTGAGGACTTCACATGGTTGAATGCAAGTTACAGCCCTGTTCTTAAGCAGTTGGCTTCCCCAGCTATGATAGATTATTACTTCAAGGCTCATAAAGCAACTTCTGATTCAAACCTAAAGTTTCGGAATCCGAAGTATTTATCTATCTTGAACCATCTTCGTTTTTATCTGCCCGAGGTCTTCCCAAAGCTCAACAAAGTGCTGTTTTTGGACGATGATATAGTTGTGCAGAAAGATCTCACCGGTCTTTGGTCAATTGACTTGAAAGGCAATGTAAATGGAGCTGTAGAAACTTGTGGAGAAAGTTTCCACCGATTTGATCGTTATCTGAACTTCTCAAATCCTCTTATTGCAAAGAATTTTGATCCACATGCTTGTGGGTGGGCTTACGGAATGAATGTATTTGATTTAGTCCAATGGAAGAGGCAAAAGATCACAGAGGTGTACCACAACTGGCAGAATTTGGTAAGTGATGTACACTGGTTTATTTTTTAGTTAGTATCCCGTATGATTGAAATGAAGCACCGACACAGACACCAAACACAACACTGACATGTCGACACCGGTGATAATTTGAGAAAACAGAATAATTGAATGTAATCACATGTGTCAATGTCGTATCAGTGTTGAACACCAGATATGCATTCAATATGAAGGGTCAGTGTCAAATATAACTTACTTTAACCATATGATTAGGGGAATTGCTGTTACATTCCTCTGTTTTTGGGATATTTTGTTTCTTTCTTGGATGAATTGTGAACTGATTTTGTTTCTACTTGACTGAAATTCAGAATCATGATAGACAACTGTGGAAGTTGGGAACACTGCCACCAGGTCTCATAACCTTCTGGAAACGCACTTTCCCACTGAACAAAGCGTGGCATGTGTTGGGTCTTGGCTACAATCCCAACGTCAACCAAAAAGATATCGAGCGGGCTGCTGTTATGCATTACAATGGGAACATGAAGCCATGGTTGGAGATAAGTATTCCCAAGTTTCGAGGTTATTGGACAAAGTATGTCAACTATAATCACGTCTATTTGCGAGAATGCAACATCAATCCGTAGATAGAGATGGGTCAGTATGATATCATTCAAGTTTTGTGATGTCAAATCCTAAATGTGTAGGGCTTCTGTTTTTTTTAAAGCTTCACAATTCATTTTTTGTATTAAGTTTTTTTTCATGTTTTATATCAGTATTTTTTTGAATTGGCGCATAGAAGGTTTAGAGCGAACAAAGTGCAGAGATGCTAACTGTACTTGTAAATGGAACATGAAATGAAGAGGCTATTCTTTAAGTTTTAGAGTGTGCCTTTCTAAGAACATCTCTTATATCTCGTCTCGTTTCTATTAGTTGATATGTACATGTTTCATTTTAAGCTTACACTCTCTTAGTCTCTTCAATAGCAAGTGTAGGGTGGCTGCAGTATTCTTTTGCTAATATGTAACAATATTTCGGGCAATAACAATTTTAACCCATCATAAATCTCTTGTTGAACATGTTTATCTTTTTTGTTTGACTTGTAGTCCATCATTTCATTTGATACCAGTTGATAAGAGCCTATGCTCGGCACATGTATATAACAGGAACAAATTTCCTGCAGTATCTGGTTGATTTCGAACGTCTGATCTAAACCAGTGGTCAGGATCGTCTGAAATAGATTTAGTAAATGTGTAATCTTGGCCAGCTGATCTCAAATCAATGACTGAGATTGAGTAGTGCATGATATTATTACTGTATGGAATTAGTTAGGATCCTAACAGCAAAAGTTTACCTTGAAATTGACACATGGTTAGTCTAACTGTTTTATTAATAAAATTAGACATGGTGGTGGATTTTACCAACATACAGCTTAAAAGTTCTTGTTGCCTTGGTGGGAGAGAAGTGGTGAGAATGAAGGTTTATCATGTAGATGTTACTTTAGCAGCCAAAGTGTTAAGTTGGTTTGTTGTAGTTATTATCAATCAATAATTAGCTACACCGACAATGCATTTTTAAGTTGTCAATTGAGGAAGGTATGGTAGGAAATGGTTAAAAAATGTTGGTACTAGAGAAAAAGTAGAAGTGAGGTAGCTTGTAGTGCACGAGGCATCATGTGCATAACATAATTTGGTAGGGTCCAACTCCCATTCCTGTGTTGCCTAATTGGACAGACAAGCATAGAAAAATATAATAAATGGTAGGTACAAAGAAACAATACTTTTGTGAATTGTCATGACATGGTGGTGGAACCCATTTTGATCATGTGTATATCTTTCTCTAGAGCTGTCAAGTTGGCTAG
>Ga0315914_1010251_pt1 | contig 11714 bp, 8 predicted proteins | sample MpolenodulesMG_FD_203920 | JGI IMG/M metagenome (GOLD analysis project Ga0315914, IMG submission 203920) | Medicago polymorpha root nodule microbial communities from Los Angeles, California, United States - elongated nodules | ecosystem: Host-associated > Plants > Roots > Nodule | place: USA... | reverse complement strand
TTTCGGTCTATATGCCTACAAGATTGATAAATGAGATGTTTGAACTTGTCCCTTGATATGAAATATTATATGTGAACCTATTTGGTTTTGTATTCCATAAATTGAAAGTATTGGAATGACCCTTGTCTCGAAAATGAGATTATATCATATATGATTTAAAAGTTTGATAAATATGAAGGGTCAACTTGTCCCTTGATGCCCCTTGATGCGTAGCATAATATTTGAACCTATTTGGATTTAAATTGGGTAAATAGAAAGTATAAGGATGAACCTTGTCACGAAAACAAGATTTTAGCCTATATGGTTTCATTTTTGATAAATAAGAAGGTTTCACTTGTCCGTTAATGTCCCTTGATGCGAAACATGATACGTGAAAATATTTGGTTTCGTACTCCGTAAAATGAAAGTATTGGATTGACCCTTGTCGCAAAAATGTGATTTTGAACTATATGCCTACAAGTTTGATAAATGAGATGTTTGAACTTGTCCCTTGATGGGAAACATGATATGTGAACCTATTTGGTTTTAAATTCGGTAAAATTAAAGTATTGAAATGACCCTTGTTGCAAAAACGAGATTTTAGCCTATATGGTTACAATTTCGATAACTATGAAGATTGAACTTGTCCCATGATTTAAAACATGATATTTGAACCTATGTGGTTTTAAATTCGGTAAAATTAAATTATTGAACTGACCTTTCTCTTGAAGTTTGATAAGTGTCTGAAATTGTCCCTTGATTCCGAAGATGAAGATGAAGATGTACCTTATGACTCTCAAGATGGTACGTCTAAACTCTCAAGGGTATCTATTTATAGTGTATGATTACTTAGGGGCCAAGAGCGTGAAAATAAGGATTTTTCCACCAAAAACGGCTTGGAAAACATGCAAATATCAACTATTGGCCGTGTCCATGTGTGGGGCGCATGAGACAACATGTATTGTTGTCCCATGCGAGTTCTGCAGTTTTCGACCCTTTTTCAAGAGTTCTTCTGTCTTGCAATGCATTAGAACTTCAAATAATTTTTCTTTACTTTTACTTTGTATTATCTTCAAATGTCTTCTAAGAACCATTTAACTTCAATCTTCATATCCTTGATCCTTCACTTGATGTCTTGTTTTACCGATTTACATGATTTCTCACTAAAAAGACTCAAAACACTTAAGAAGTTGCATGATTTAGGATAAAATTGAATTACAACGACTCGAATGGAAAAAAATACAAAAACTTCCTCAAACCATTGACAACTACTCTAATTGACTTCTAATTTGCGTTCAAATGCAAAGAAAATATCTAAAAACATAGCTAAAAACATCATATGTTATTCCATCATCACAACCCCAAACTTAAACCGTTGCTTATCCTGAAGCCACAAAATTGCAAGAAGTTAGAATTTACAGGAATTTGATGATGGAACATACCTTTCCAGAGATGGTGCTCAAATTGTTACTCTTCCCACTTCCAGGCTTGACTAACTTACCACTTCCATGTAAACAGGACAAACAGAGAAGATACTCTTACTTTCAACCACTTACAATTCCAAGATACAAATATGTATCTCATAAAGCCAATGGGGCTGGTCAAGGCATTTGCCGCACTCTAGTTGGTATGTGATTGTACCTTGCTATGAGATTGAAGCAATTCTAAACAGACATTCAAGGTACATATTACCAACACATATATAAAGATCTTTTCAAGGTTATAAAGTTGCTTAGGTTAAAAGTGGGATATATTTGAAAAAGTTGGCTAACAAACATACTTTTGGAATACTTTTCTTCCAACTTGTAGCTTTTTGAAGAAGCCATACTTTTGTTGGCTCTTGATTTTCTAATTTTTTTTTGGTGGAGACCATCATTTCGATGTTTTATCTACATTTTACTTTTTATTTTGATAACCAAGTTTTATTGGTACCCCACCCCAAACTTAAGATGTTGCTAATTCCAAAGAGCAATCCCAAACTTAATTTCAAACCATGACAAGTATTTCACTAATATATCTAACTCCAAAAGAAATCAAATTGATGTATAAGTATAGGGTTCAAAACTTGTGACATGATTCAAGTCACAAAAGTAACAAAGAAATAAAAAATTTGCATGAAGGATCAAAGTGGTTTAAGAAAGGATATAACAATAATAATAAAATGTGATTTGAAAGGCTCAAGGTACCAAAACAAGTGCCTCATGTGTATGATAATACAATCGATAGTCTGTAAAGAACGACCACAATTTCGAGCAAAAATAACAATCCACATGGAACACGCATATAGAAAGAATTATAGTAGAAAGAATTCACTATATATTTGGCTCAAAATCTAAGCGATTATGCTATACGGAAAACTAATGCTAAATATTTATGAGTATTTTCCGCAGCAAACTCCAAAAGTTATCGTGCTCTTAAACATCGGAAGTAAGCAACCCTATACTCTTAATGTTGTATTTTTCATCTCTCAAGACAAGTAAGTATTAGTTAGCGATATTTATGTTTAAAAGAATAAAATTAGTATATCTTTTAACTTGTATTGAGGCTCTATTTAAGAATAAACTTTTTTTCACTAAAAAAAGGAATAGTTAGAGATACAACTAGTAATTTTCAATCGTAATATTGGCAGTTCATGCTCATTTATCTACTTTACTGAACTTTGAAGTTAGTTATGCACATGGGGTACCGATATAAATTTGTAGGTAACAATATTTGGAATTATAGGCAAACTCATGTGTTACGACACTTGATCTTCTTCATCATGAAATAAAACATAAAAGATTCCTCATTACATGAGCAATGTACATCTTCAACAACCAAAACAAAAGTCTGTCTAGTTTTATTGCCGCAAAAATGATTTCAAATGAATTGATCTTGTAAAATTTATTTTATCTGAAGTCTCTTAAATGTAACATTTATGTTCTGATAATTATTCTTATGAAAGTGAATGGATCATAAATACATGTAAATTGATTGTAAAAAAAAAATTATACATAAAAACTTCAAATTTTAGATTCAAGTTAGAACCGATTTTAGAGATAAAATCAACTCTACTTGAGCATATCTAAACATATCAAAACCAATTATACATCTTTAAAATCATTTTGCTTCTAAAAAACTGAAACCAAACATATAGACAATATGTAAAAACATTTCAAACCATAATAATAATATTGCTCCCAATAGACCAAAACATTGTGCTATTAGAAAAAAGGGCTAACATCAAGGCTATGAGAAACACGACGAGATACGAAGCCTTATAATAGGCTAAAGAGACAAAAGGTGAGAAAGAATGTAACTTTTGCTTAAGCTTAAGTTTCACTCAGCACCGAGCATATTGCAGTTTGCTTTTGTCACATATGTGTTGTTTCACTCAGTTGAAAACTGCAACGATAAAAATACGAAAGTGAAGAAAGGAATAAAAATAAAGTAATACACGGTCTCGACCATTTTTTTGTTCAGCGAGATCTAGTTTTCATTATTTACAAAATTAAACCATTTTTACCTAGACTAATGAGATTTGCAACGCAAGAAACACTTGTTTTCCATCAAAAAATGGAGATTTTTAACCTTAGAAATAATATATTTTGGCCCTAAATGTGGTGTTTTCCTTCAGATTAATTGAGAAAATAAATCATCATTTTTGGTAAAAAGTCACAATTTTTGAGCCAAAATTGCAACAAATATGATGTTTGAAGTTAAAAAGGTTCAATTTTAAAAAGATAGACCATTTTCACAAATGTGATAAAATATGATATAAATAAAATGCAATTAATCCAAAAAATAATAAGTGTGTTACATACTGATCATAATTGGAACAGAATATCAATTTTCTTTTCCGGAAGTCTCGGATCATAGCTTTTCCTATACAAGAGAATTAGGTTAGCACTAGATCTGCTCAGTTACAGCAGCATTACCCATCTCTCATTGACCCTTATTCTTATTTTCATTCTAAGTGTCAAACTTCCGAAATGGATCCTAATTCTATGATTCAGCCTCAAGATGAAGATGAAATGAATCCTAATTCTATGATTCAGTCTCAAGATGATTCCGAAGATGAAGATGAAAATGTACCTTATGACTCTCAAGATGGTACGTCTAAACTCTCCTTATATTTATTAGGCTCCCTAAGTTGACGTTCAATATTTCCAACATTTTTGTGATTAATTAATAATCTATAGTTAATTAAATTAAAGTGTCACTTGTTATGCATAATTTTTCCTCCAATTTTTTAATGTGACATCAAATATTGTATGTCTTACTCTTTTATTTTGTGACAATAACATACAACAAATATGTAGCTGCCGTGTTCCGCCAGTTAGTAATGGAAGACAAATGGGAAGAAGTTATCAAAAAATATGAAGAACATGTATTTTTTCAAAAGATAAAAATAATGGGAAGAGGAACAGCATTACATGTGGCAGTAAGCAATGCCTACAAAGATGGTGTAAAACGTCTTGTAGATGCAATAGAAAGGCATGGTGATCTAAGTGGTTTAATATTGTCAAATGAAAGAGATGCTACACCTCTTCATATTGCAGCATATAGAGGATTCACAAGTATGTGTGAATGTATCATTGGAGAAGATGGTGAAAGGAAGCATTTGATTAGAGAAAAAAATGCAAAGGGAGAAACACCACTCTTTTGGGCTGTGCTTGCACGCCATAAAAAGACTTTTCTTTATCTACATCAGTTTTTCCCATATGATATCAATCTTGCTATCAATAACAATGGCGCTACCATTCTTCACGTTGCCATTCATAGAGAAATATTCGGTTAGTTCTTTATCATCTCTTATTTTATTTATTCTTTTCTTTTTTAATATTTCACTTTCTTTTTATTTGTCGGAAGAACTGAATAAGAAACATAAAGCAGTTTTTATGTATGTGTAGCAAAGCAGTTTAAATATAATAATGGAATTTTAAGTCAAAAACACAAGGAGTAAATTAACAACATACATCTACCTTTCCTAAAATTATTATGGATTAAGATAGCAACCTACACCTACTTGATTATTTACATTCACTTTTGTAAGTTTTATCAAATTATTTACACCTTTCTTACTAGGCTTTTTTTTTTTTTTTTTAACTTACTAGTTATTTACGTAAGAACCTACCTTACTAGTTATTTACACTCATTTTCATCATTTTAAAATGACCCACACAAGTTTTTTTTATAAACAAACATAAGAAAGTTGGTGTAAATTAATAAAATAAGTGTTAAATATTTAAAGAAAAGTGGGTGTAAATTAACAAAGTGGGTGTTAATAATTTAAAGAAACTTACAAAATCAACCGCCAACTACAAGTTTTAAATAACAAAGGTTAGTTGTTTTTTAGTCAAAGCCAAGTGGGTGCAGGTTGCTAATTTACTCAATGATTTTAGGTGAGTGTAAATTAGCAGCCCCCATATATATAAACTGATATTTTAAATTAAAATGAAATATTAATATTAATAAAGGGTCTTGCTAACAAGTGCCCCAAGGGCACATGATAAAGATTTAAAAAAGGAAATAATTAATAATAAATTTTATGTTAAAAAAGTTACTTTTTAATATTTCAATGTGTTGAATATACAACTTTTAAGACAAACCTTCCACTTTAAACTTCTTATCAAGTGTTCTAAGGACACTTATTAGCATTTTCTATTAATAAATGTATTCATTTTTTAGATTAACTGTGGGATCCCTCCCTTTCAAATAAATTGAGAAAAAAATTTGTGATTTTGCATTCGAATAAAAAGAGATCAATATTCTTAAATCTTGAGTAATTGCTTGCAAGCACAAAATTGGATGAAGCCACTAAGAATGGTAATTGAAAGAGTGCTCCTTGTGCTTAAGTATTTAGTTGTTTCTTTCCTTCTAGATAATTCAAATACAAGATAACCATAAGAGATGTATGGCGATGATGCTTTGATGATCCTCCTAAATGACCAAATTGATGAAGATGATCAAAGATGGGAGCTATATTCACCATAACATAACCCAACCAATGCAAAACCATATTCCAAATTGATCCAAAAAATCATAGTGCAAAATCAAATGATTGCTATCCTGATCCACAACCACCAACACACAAAAGCTGCTGGTTTTGAAGTATGTCGCGCCGTAATAAATTATTTGTTGTTGGTATTCGATTTTGAAGGAGATGCCCAACAAAAATGTTGATTTTTATGGAACCGCCTTATGCCAAATGATGTCTGAAGTCACTTGAGGTGGACCGGTATCAAAAGATCAAGTGATGATAAGCTGAGATGACTGTGTAACGCTTAGACGAGTGAATTTTCCAAAGCCACATGTCTGACTTGTCAACCATCAACACAATGTTAAGCAACACAATACCATATTCCTGAACCTGCTCCTCCTCCTAAGCAAATAAACATCTATGCACTTCCACCCCTCCCCATCCTCCTCCCACCCTAGAAAATTAATCTCTAAAATGGACACCAGTTTATTCTCTGCTAACTCAAAAGGACGACTGAATCAATCTTTTAAAGTGCCCCCTTCCAACCAAGGATCCCACCAAACTAGAGTAGTCGACACATCACCAACATTACACAATTCTACCTCCAACCTCTCGGTAACGGGCAGCCAAGACACTATACCACAATCTATCTATCTCCTTCGTTAACCTCCAACACCACTTTTCCAAAAGAGCCACATTAAATTCCTTCATTCTCCGACTCCCAATCCTCCAACCTCCTTCTTCAAGCAAACATTGTCCCATTTGATTCATGTTATTTCCCTAAAATCCCCACCCCCCATAAAAAAAATAGATTCAATAGAAGAAAATACCTGCGGGAACCTTGAAGAAGGAAAGGTAGTAGACCGGAAGAAATGACATGACAGACTTCACAAGAACCAAGCGACCCCATAGAAAAACTTCTACTTTTCCAAACTAACAATCTAGATTTAATATGATCAACCAGAGGTGTCCAAAAATTTAATTTACGATTATCGCCACCTATAGGTAAACCCAAACAAGAGAAGGGTAGAAGATCCAGTTTTACAACTAAGCACCATTGAAGCTTCTGCCAACCAAGAATTAGAAACATTCACCCCAACCAACTGATTATTGTGGAAATTAACTTTAAGACCCAAAATCACCTTAAAGAGAATTAAATCTGCTTTCAAAGATCTAATGTTGGCTCAACTTTTATTACCAATCAACGAGGTGTCATCCACGAATTGAAGATGAGAAAAAATGACTCCAAAACCATCACCAACCTTATAACCAGCAAAGAGACCTTCTACTACAGTGGCTTTCGTTGGAAGGTTAAAAATAAGAAAGGTTAAAATGGATCACCTTGACGGGGCCCTCGTTGGAAGGAGAATTCTGCTGTTGGGCTACCGTTAACAAGAACATAAATTGTAGCTGTGCTAATACACTCTTTAATCTATTTTCTCCATAACGTTGGTAAATTCATTTTAGACAAAATGACATGCAAGTAATTTCAATCCACTAAGTCAAAAACTTTCTCGAAATCAACTTTAAAAAGAACTAAATCTTTTTTTTTTAATTTTCTAGCATTATCCACCAACTCATTATCAATTAAAATACCGTCAAAAATTTGACGACCATAAATAAAAGCTGATTAATTATGCAGTCCTCTTCTCTGACCTTATCTAATTGGCTAGCTACTTAAATCAAACCATTTAGATCACAACTACACCTTAAGAATAAAATTTCAAAGTATTAAAACAATCAAAAGTGAAAATTATAAACTTATTTTATTAAAGAAATTCTCCTATAGTAAAGTTTAATCTAAACTTGATAAAAAAATATTTACCAAAATTCTTACTGTATATATCTCGTTAATAATCTACGTGCCATGTGCAACAGGTATGGCAAATATGATAATGCATTTGTATCCGATTTTTCGCTCTATGGAGGACAAAGATGGCGAGTCTCCTCTAGAAATTCTTGCTACTAGGAAATCAGCTTTTAAGAGTGGAAATAAGCTATCATGGTGGAAGAAAATTTTGTACAACTGTAAGTGACAATCTCTCTCTGTCTCTCTCAATATATATATATATATATATATATATATATGGTATAAAAACAAATATATTTTTTTTTATAAAAACTAGCGAAAAGATGGGCACTCTCGTGCCCGTTTTTCTGCTCTTTTTATTGCGCTAACGTTTGAAAATTATGAACAGTTTTTTTTTTTATGAAATTTTGGTTTTGATTAAAACTAAAAAAATATAAATGTTTGTTGCTTTCAAGTTATAAAAAATCAAAATAACCATGATTATCTATTTCAACGACACCGACAATAATACAATATAACAAAAAAATATAATCTAAATTCTTTTTTTCATGACACCAACAACAATTTTATTATAGATAAAGTTGTTTAATGGTATAATTGGAATGATTGAAAAGTAAGTATAAATATACTTATCTAGTTTGTTACACTTTTTAAATGATAAAGAGAAAAAAACAAGAAAAAAAAATTGTTTGTTACATTTGGTTTAATATTTAAATTTATTCTTATCTATTTGTTACATGTGTTATTTGTATTGAAAATTGAGGGTATTTCTGAAGAAAAAAAATCCAACTCAAAGGTGCTGAAAGGGGTAGTTTCTTTATATATAGTATAGATAAATTAAACCAATTTTAAATTCCAAATTTTCATTTGAAATGCTTAATAATTGGACTCGAAATCACTTAATAATAGATATTTTGATATATCATAGGTGTCTCCCAGCATACTCTTAGTTATGTGCTTTGATACGAAATATAGAGATATAGCTTTCAATAGCTTCTTAGCAACTTGGTGGTCTTTGGGGTCTTTCGATTCATTCATCATGTTAAGTATGTGAAGACACACCTCCACCAGGGTACAATTATAGTACTTAACATGCAACATTGCTAGGTTGGTCGTCGTGGTAGCTCTCCATCTAAGAAGAGGTTGAGTTGTGACAAAAATCCTAGATAGATATTGGAGCATCTATAGGCTTTTCTAAGATCTTGTTTAAGTTCAATCAATCTTTCTTGTTCCCATCTCCTTTTGGTAGTTAGGGACTCAACTCACATCAAACAAACATTTCCATTAATCCCATCTCATGCCGGTCTTACGGAATTTGGCATTAATCAAGTTTTACTTTCAAAGATTTGGCATTAAAAGAGTTTGTTTGAAAGAAGCACGAAGCTCTAATTCTTTAAATCTAAAGCGAATAATATCATAACCTCATCATGTCTAAACTACAAAAAGGGGTTTAGCTCATGATGACCTTAGCGACGAAGATGAAGATGAAATGAAACATAAATGAAAACATTAAAAAGATAAATTGATAGATAAAATAGAGTTATGAACAAATTACACTCCAACAAGGAAAGATGTGAGCTTGAAGCATCACCAAAGTAATTTTAACTCTAAATCACTAAGAACTAGCACTCATGCTCATCTATGGAGGAGATGAGATGGAGTGAAAACTCTAGTGGTTGCTAACCCTAACTGGAACTTGGCCACTAATTTCACTATGCAGAATTCTAGATCCTCGGCACCAACATGTGGTTGTGTTTTTATAGTACAAGGCTAAAAATATACGTTTCTCTTTGATGGATGATCCTCAAATGAAAAATAAGAACCTTATAGACTCCAAAAGTCTCTTAAATACAAATATTTCATACATTTGAATTGATCACCTATCATAACAAAATAAGTTATTTTCATGCACATAATTAATTTATCAACAATTTTATTTAAACACTCAAATTTTTCCCACACACTTTCAACACTTTATTTTCTCTCTATTCATATCATATCATCACTTTATAACATCTATCACATTACTCTACCTTATCTATATATCTCTCAACGTGTTTACACCGCTCTATTGGGGTGTCTAACATATTTTCCTTAATTTATTACTCCATTATTTACTTAATCGATTAAATGAACTTCATAATTGATTATTTGCTGCAAAATAAAAACCTAACGACTTCTAGGATCCGTTTGGTTCAACGGAGGGGAGGAGAGGGGATATATTTTAATGGAGGAGAGGGGAAGGAAATGGAGTTATATCAATTAAATATATGCTTAGTTCACAAGAGGGAAGGGAGGGGAGGAGAGAGATTTTAATTAAATATATGTTTGATTCAATACAATATGGTAAGAAAGAAGCTTATATCATTTTATTACTTAAATGTGCTCAATACAATATGGTATTTCTACCAAAATCTGGAATCTAGCAGGGGGAGAGATTTTAAAACCACATTAATTTTTTTATCCCTCCATTCTTAAAAAAATCTCATGATTTTAAAATTATTCACTTTCTAATAAATGAAACATGAAAAACTCAATAACCGAAAACTTCATAAATAATCAAATATCAAAGCTCTAACAAAATATTAGATAATCATAGATTTTTCTTGTAAAAAAAAGTATTCGTAAATATTAGAATACAATATAAAATTATTTGAACTTTTTTTATAGATAGTAATTTTTTATCTTGACAATCCATCTAATATTTGCTAAATTAAGTTGTATATAAATATGTAAAAGAAATTATTAATAAATGTTTTAATATGCATACAACGAAAAAGTATAAACCAAATATATTAAGAAAAAATAATTAAGAATAGAACACGTACCATTTCATAAAATATAAGAACAAATTTTTTTTTTTAAACAAGGCAAAACGGATTATATTAACAAACCAACAGAGGTCTACCTCGCACAAGGCGTGTTAAAGTAAAACGCACAAAGTCAATTACAAAGATACCAAAGCCTATAACAATGGAACCCGACGAACATGAAACAAGAAAGACAAAATTACATAATTAAACCCATACAGTCGAGAGGGTATCGCCACCAATCATGATAACCAAAAGCAAAAATAAACAAATTTGCCTTCAACCACACAAATGACAACAACATAACCTTGTCTAAAGCACATGTAAATCCGATGTCGTGTTTTTGAAAACCCAATTATTCCTTTTCTTCCAAATAGTCCAAACAGATGCAAGACAAAGCAACCTAAAGAATGAATGAGATGAACGAGACAAACTAGGAAACTATCCAGACTGAAGGAAATGCTCGCGTAAAACCATAGAGTCAACCGTGGAAATGCCTAACCACCACCGGATGAGATACCACAAGCCGCCGAATAAATTGCAACCCAAAACAAGATGGACAACTTTTTTTGTAGAAACGCACCCACCAACACAAACGCTGTCGCCTTCCTGAAGAACCCTCATCCGCATCAGATTATCCCAAGTTGGAAGCTTGTTGTGGATAAGACGCCAAGAGAACAAAGAGACTTTTAACGGAACCCGTTTATGCCAAATATTATCAATCAAACCCCTATCAATAGGTTCTTCTGCACTGACGGAATAACCTTTAATAGGATCAAGTTGCGACCGCCACTTGTTAAGAACGTTAATCGGCAAAACAATGTTACGTAACAGTGAAATACCTTCCCTAACATTCTCCTCTTCCCATGCGAAAAGTCTCCTCCTCCACCGCCATGCATCTCCCCCTTCCTTCCACTCTAACTGCGACATCTCCGCTACTAATGCCCACCTGTTCTCGGCTAGCTCAAACATTCTACTGAATCTAACCCCTAACAGAGCTCCTCCGAACCAATTATCCATCCAAAAGAAGGTGCCATTCCCATTACCCACAACCCGAAAAATATTATCATCAAACCAACGCCCCACTCATACACCCACACCCTCATAGACACTAGCCACCTTCCGCCACCACAACAAACTATTCCTCCCCCCT
>Ga0315914_1010250_pt1 | contig 11716 bp, 3 predicted proteins | sample MpolenodulesMG_FD_203920 | JGI IMG/M metagenome (GOLD analysis project Ga0315914, IMG submission 203920) | Medicago polymorpha root nodule microbial communities from Los Angeles, California, United States - elongated nodules | ecosystem: Host-associated > Plants > Roots > Nodule | place: USA... | reverse complement strand
CCTCTCTTAATAAACTCTAGTCTGACCTTATTTTTAATCTAGTGAGACTTTGTTTTTCCAATACAATTTTCTTTATTTTTTTTTTAAGACAAATAAAAGTACCCACTTCTTATTTCAAATTATTTCACATGCCATTACAACTAAGGCTAGTAATAAGCATCATCATATTGGAAATAGTTGTTTATTATTATTATTATTATTATTATTATTATTATTATTATTATTACAATGTATACGTCTAATATGTTGGAGACAATCCTTGTAAGTGGTTCCATTGGCATAGAAACATAACCTTCTTTTAAGGTAGTGAATTCTCCATAGTAGTAGTAGTACTCCAAAGTGTCGGCTTCTTGTTGTCATTATGTCTTTTAATAGGTCAAACAATTGTATTTATGTCATGAGGGGTTGTTTTATGTGGCACGACTTTAAAGCTTTTCTAAACATCTATAAGAGATCAATCTTCGGCTTGATTTTCAGAGCCAGCTGAAAATAGGCTGGTTGTGTAAATGTGTTAAGGGAGCATGTTCCATGCTTAATCTACTCTTTCTCCCAAAAACCTTTATCATTTCCATATACTACGCCGGGCCATTCATGGTGAAGGAGGCGCCAGTTGACTGAACAAATTTGGATCGAAATTTCCACTTCATTTTTCCTTCCCGAGAAAAATTCGGGTTATGGCTGAGACACGTTAGTGGGCCACAACCCGCGTACAATAAACTTGTTTGAGACATGTTTGTATCATGTGCATCCTCCATTGATGCACACAGTGGGTGGCCATTGTTGGGCCATAAAAAAATACTCGTAATTGGATATGGAGGGACTTGCTTGTGAAATGTGCCTAAGAGCCTGATCTGATTAATGTCTCATTCTTGAATGCCAAAGGATAGTGTTGTGCCTTTGTATAGCAGCAAATGGAGCTCCGTCACTTCTCCTTTGACCACAAAAACCCCTTCATACAAATTACCCGAATCAATCATCCTCTTTGAAGCTTGGTCTAGCCATTCTACTTTTGCTGATTAACAACCGAAGAATGAGAGTGCAAAGACAACAACCATGACAACTCATAGTAGCATGGCTGGACCAAGCTTTGAAGTGGATGATTGGTCCGAGTAATTTGCATGAAAGGAGTTTATGTACTCAAAGGAGAAGTGAATGAAGGCATTTGCTTCTACACAAAGGAACAACACTATCCTTTGGCATTCAAGAATGGGACATCCATCAAACCAGTCCCTTAGGCACATTTCACAAGTAAGTACCTCAATATCCTACTACAAGTATTTTTTTATGGCCCTACAGTGCCCACCCACTGGGTACATCAATGGAGGATGCACAAGACCCGAAGTTGTCTCAACAATTTTATGATACACAGGTTGTGGCCCACTAACATGTATCACCCATACCTTGAGTTTTGTGCTGGAAGGAAAAAATGAAGTGAAAATTTCTATCCAAATTCATTTAGTCAATCGGCGCTTCAACTTCACCAGAAATGGCCCAATGCAGTATATGGAGATGATAAAGGTTTGTGGGAGAAAGAGTAGATAAAGAATTGAGGCATGCTCCCTCAACACATTTACACAACCAACCCATTTTTAGTCGGCTTTACAAATCAAACTGAAACTTGATCTTATTGATGTTTTAAAAAACTTTAAAGTCGTGCCACATAAAACAATCCATGATGACATAAATACAATTGTTGGAGCTATTAAAAGCTGTAATGACATCAAGGAGCCGACATTTTTGTGTACTACCACTATTACGGGGAACTCACTACCATACAAGAAATTAGGCTATATTTCTATACCAATGGAATCACTTACAAGGATTGTTCCCAACATGACAACTCTTTTCAATATGATGATTATTACCAGCCTTAATTGTAATGGCATATAAATAATTCAAAATAAGAAGTGTGTAGTTTTATTTGTCTTAAAAACAACAACCAAGTCTTATCCCACTAATTGGGGTTGTCTAGGTTGAGTTAGGCCCAACCCAAATTCTAAGACGATGTATTGGAAAAACCAAGTTCGACATAGATTAAAAACAAGGTCTTAGTTTATAAAGAAAAGCACCTCTCACCTTACAAAACGGTTTCTCGAGGATGAGTTAGACCCAATATAAAAACTTAATACGGTATCAGAGCCTATCATAGTTGTCAATAGCGGCCGTGCCGCCCGCTATCGCGGTGCATAGCGGATTTTTCGAGCCTAGCGCTCCCAACCGCGTCGGAGCGGTGCGAAAGTGAAAAGCGGCCGCAACGGCCGATATAGCGGGGGTATCGATTCGAAGCGGCGCGGGTTAACGCGTCCGCTACCATCTTCAATGACAGTTTCTCTGCCTCTGTCAACTTAAAATCATGCAGTCATGTCTTTTCGAAGAAGAGAATGAGAAGAAGGAAGAAGAAGTGAAAAGCTATAAAGAAAAACCGACGGATGATGAAGAGAAAATGGTTATAGAAGAAGAAGGATTGAAGAGATGTAGATCTAGAGTTCAGGTGGTTGGTGGCAGGCAGCGGCTATGTTTGAATAGAATAGAAAGAGGAGAAAAAACTAGGGTTTGGTTATTTCACTCTTTTATATAGAGAATTGGGCTAGGCCCATAGTGATATAACGTGGACTCTATTGATCTATTTCTGCTCTGGACTCTATTAATCTATTTCACTCTATCACTCTTTTATATAGTCTTTTTCTTTACCTTTTTTTTTTGGCTAATTATTAGTGAAAATCAGTTAATTATCTTTAACTTTTCAGTTATATTAGTACTAAGTATATTTTTTTTATACTTTCTTACCCGTTAATTAATAAAATAATTTTTAGTATTAGTATCCGCGCCACTGAAATATCGTCCGTTTCGCGACCTGCTCCCGCACCGCACCAATTTTTGGGTTCGCCGCGCCGCGCCGCATTTCCGCATTAACAACTATGGAGCCTATTGATTCAAGCCACCCACCATTTATATCCACAACCACATCAAGCCCAATAATGCTAGGTGTGGATTCAAATAGTGGGTAGCATATTAGATTTTTATATTGGGTCTAAATCATCCTTACAAAACTAGCTTGTAAGGTGAGGGGCGCCTTGTGTATAAACTCTAGCAAGGCCTTATCTTTAATCTAGTCGGACTTTGTTTTTTCAATACACCACTCATGTCCAACACTATTGGGCCTGGTGTGTGAATATAAATGGTGGGTGGTCCGAGTCAATAGGCTCTGATACCGTATTAGAATTTAGGCTCAACCTTACGAAACCAACTTTTAGTGTGCAGACTCCCCCTACTTATAAACACTTGTTAAGGCTATATCTCTTCAATCCCATTTGGGTTAGCCTGGTGGTGTTGGCTTAGGACCTTAGAGTGTGCTCCTCTCAATGTTTTAAGTTCGACTCTCCAGTGCCATTGAGGACACAACCCAAAAAAGATGGCAGATGCTGAATCACCAGAAAAAAGATAACCGTCAAAACATTACCAAAAAACGAAGTATCTGATATCGTTATTTTGACCACTGAAACGGAAAAAGGATTAGCCGATCTACAATATGCGAAAATATAACAAAAAATCTGGGGTGGGGAGGCGTGTGACTCACACACGCTGGAGTAACACTTGCTTTTATGTTTTATTCATCAGTCAAGAGACTGGTTATATAGAGATTTCAATAATTGATAATAATTCTCAATGAGAACTGTAAGAAATAAAATTAAAGAGACAATAAATAGGAATATATGCATTGACTAAAAGTATCACGTGAATTCTTCTCAAAAAGACATGGGTTCCAACACAATCATATGAATGAGTTTAGAAAATCATATTTTTTTGTAGTTTATGTATTAACATATTATCTTTGCAATCCCTTGAAGCTTGCAGAGGTTTTCTCTAAAGATGGAATGTCCTTTTTGGCTAGTTGTCAAAATCTTGTCCCCCGTCCTTGGGTTATTGATGATCTTGAAGCTTTCAAAGTGAAATGGATCAAGAATTCATGGAAGAAGGCAAGTTTTTTGTGCATAAATCGACACAAATTAATATGAATTGTTGAATTTTTGTTCTTCTGGCCTATTTTCTGCATTGGCATTGTTGTAATCTGCCCCCTTCATCATTGCAGGTTATCATATTTGTTGATAACTCAGGTGCCGATATTATTTTGGGTATTTTACCGTTTGCCAGAGAGCTTCTTCGGCGTGGGAGTCAGGTTTGTCGATATTTTATTTCTTTAGTTTACAACTGAAAAATTTATTAATACGAAGAAAATAAATTACAAAAAGATGGGAGGATTAAAACACGAGCACAAAACACAAGACAACAAATAAAGAAGAGAAAGGTCCTGTTTAGATGAACACCTTAATTAAGCGGTTATAATCACTTATCATATAAGTGTTTTTGTATAAGCTATTTCTACAACAAAAGATAAATACATCAAGCTGTTTTTATATAAGCTATAAGCTGTTTTCCCAAGTTATTGTGTAGAACTTATGAAAATAAGTTGAAAACAACCTATGAACATGTAATAAGATGTGTTTTCATAAGCTCTCCCAAACAGTTTCACACATACTTATGTCAGCAGGTAAGTTCAATTAAGACAATCCAAACATGCCAAAAATCAATGAAGCAAATCTCCTCTATCCCTAATTATATCTATTAGGGAAACCTCATACTCACATGCTTCCCATCAAATAAAAGCTAAATGCCTGATTTTATATCAAATCAAGTGTTGTGACATAGCTAATTCCACTAAACCAAATAAAATACATTACCAGACAATTTTTGCCTCTGTATTACTACCTTAGACATGAAAGCAATTTTTTCTGTCATTTTAATTCTAATCCAATCCTCTGATGGATATCAAATAAGATTATTTTTACTGTCTCATTGTTAGGTATTTATTTGGTTTAGTAGAATTCATATTGGATAATAAATATATTTGAAACTGAAACTGCTTTTGAGTTTTGATGTGCCGTTTTTAAAGTTTCCATCTTTGTTAGGTATATTTTAATTTGATTCTGTTTGAATGTAGGTTGTATTGGCTGCAAATGACTTACCCTCGATCAATGATGTGACATATTCTGAGCTAGTTGAAATTATATCAAAGGTAACGAGAAAAAGGATTTTCGTAAACTTTCGGTATTACCATATTCTTTGCTAACTTTATCAGATTGGTTTCCAGTTAAAGGATGAAGAAGGAAACCTTGTGGGTGTCAGTTCATCAAACCTTCTAATTGCCAACTCTGGCAATGATTTACCTGTAAGAAAATGAAGGATTTTTCTTTTAATTACGGAAACTGTGGTGTTTGAATCTATGTCTCCAAATGAATAATTTGTATGATTTTATTCATCTTTCGTTCTTTATTCAATGGATTGCAGGTTATTGATCTTGCAAGAGTGTCACAGGAGCTTGCTTACCTTGCCAGTGATGCAGACCTTGTTGTCTTAGAAGGGATGGTGAGTTCTTCCGTGGGTATCATACTATTATTGGAAATTTTCATTGCATTAATGTTGGGTTTGATACTTGCAGTAAATTAGGTTGTAGGATAAGAAATGAAATATAGTTGTTGGAATTCAAGTGATAGGTTAGTCTCGCATTGGCTAGGATTGGTTAAATGAAAGATATACAGTAGAGGTGATTTATATATTCAATGCCTCTAGATTTTGGGTAGAGATAAGGTGTTTCGGGGTCTTGATGGTCTTGGTCATTAGCCTGTTGTTGCACCTGATGCTTTCCGGATTCACCGACATGTGGTATCAGAGCCACAATTCGACTTGATGGGGTAACATGAGTGGATCTTGGCGGTTCTTTCAATTGTGGGAGACTCGCGCTTGGGGTGATTGTTGAAGTTCAGTCGAGTGGTTAGTTTCACATTGGCACAGATTAGATTAAAATGAAGGATATATAATAGAGGTGGGGTTGTGGTCTCTGGATGGATTTGTTCTTCTTAGCGATTGTTGCTCCTGGTGCTCCCCAAACTCCCTAACAATAGTTTTAGTGCGTGTATAGGACTATATCCTACCTAGAACTGACGCAGACACAGGACACCGAATGCAACTCTGACACGTAGGCCTTGATAAGAATTTGTAAACTAATAAGTAATTGAATGCAACCACATGTGTTGGTGTCGGACACTGGACACCAAATTCAATGCGAGATGTTAGTGTACATAGGTTATATCAATATTTTAAAGTCAAAATTAATTATCTACTTACTAATGAATTTAATGGGTTAGTGGTTATTGGGGATTAAAATTTGGCAATGGGAAGTTACAACAATACCTTTGAGTTCACATATTTTAAAAAGCTTGAGTTAGGATTTTGTTGAAATGAATCGTATAACATAAAAATACAAAGTTTATAAAAACTTACACCATGAAAATCATCTAACATCTTGGACTTGATAGCCATGCATCAAATTCCAGAATGATTTTGGACTGCACAATCCAAAGAAGCAAGTCTACTTCCTTTAAAGATTCAGAACCTTGTACCATTTAGTAAATCTTACAGAAACTGGCATCTATTGCTTGTAAATACAGTACTTATGAGATATCCCGTGAAGGAAAAAATGAAAGAAAACTGAATAAGAAATACATGACATCTGTAACATAATACTAGAAAGGTAAATATGTTTTTAATCCATGCAAATAAATCACTTTTTTCTTTTAGAATCTGTACTTTTTTTGTGGGGTACTATATTGTTTTCATTTTAGTCTTTGTAAAATTTATTCATGTTGGAATTAATCTCTGTGATGTCTTATATTCTTTTTAGTCCATATGTAATCCGTACTGGAGGGACTGAAATCAAATATTTTACATATTACAAGGACTAATTCAAATGCAAACAAATTTCACTGAGACTAAAATAAAACAAGGAACAAAAGTAATAAGATGTATGTTTGCAAGGATTAAAGTAATAAATTACAGAGGCTAAAAGTAAAAAATAGTATATTTGCTGGGACCAAAAACATATTTCAACCTACTAGAAACTAGAGAGTCCTTCGTGAAAATTGTAACATCAATTATGGGGCGAAGCTGCTCTACACAGATTATTTATACTTCTGATCCTACTTCATCTGGATTTTGGACACCATCTATTTACATACATGAATTGAAACTTACTCATTGAAATCTTCATTATGTCATAAGTTCACAATTTTTCATCATATATAATGATCTATTGTTCGTACAGGGCCGTGGAATCGAAACAAACCTCTATGCTCAATTTAAATGTGATTCCCTTAAGATTGGAATGGTAATGCATTTTACCATAATTTTACTTCTTTCTGATTACAATGAAAACTTGAGCTCTAATTAATGATCCTAAGTTTTTTGTTCTCATTTCGTTCTTGGTATTCTTTTTTTCAGGTCAAACATCCCGAGGTTGCACAATTTCTTGGGGGTCGTCTATATGACTGCGTACTCAAATACAATGAAGTTTCAAGTTGATAAGGTTCATTTTTTTGGACTAATACGCTGCACATGTGCAGTTTTCTCTAGCTAATCTCTGAATTTGATACTACAATATATGCCTGAAACTAGATTCTCTCTAGAATGTCTTTTTAGTATCAAAAAAAGGCAATACAACTCAGGCATTTTACTTGTAATAACATAACAAAGTTATTTGTTATATGTATATGACTTCTTCTATTTAGCACCAATATTTTAGATCAAAGCTATATCGAGTGTCTGAGATGTGTTAGTGTCAGATACCGACATGATTAATGTCTATTTTTTTTATAAAATTATTATTGGTGTCTATTATGGTCTAGACATGAGCCACCCCTCTTACTTGGGGGCATGACGTCATCTCCCTTAAAGAAAACATCTAATGTATTTGAAATTTGAAAGCTATTATAATTCCCCAACATTTTTACAAAGCCGAATATGTCTAGATGTATTGTTCCACGCAATCAAAATACATCGTTTTTTCACTTCTGGAACGACGCATCTATACAGATCCACTATTTTCAGTTGGAAATGTTTAAATTATTAGTTTGTCTTAGAAGTTATTCTCTAACCAAACACCGTTCAAAATCAAACTAGCCTGGTAATTTGTTGGCGTAACGTGGGTGAATTTGAGTTGATAACCGATCATTCTTTCTCATCAAACTAATTTATTTTAATCACTCATCTACTATTCCCTCCCATCAAAATACTTCAAAGTCACAAACTCAAAGTCACCCAAGTGAAACCCTAACATTGTTCGAAATCATCAAACATCTTTTGGTCGGGCCTTGAATTCAATTGTTCATGATTTGCGCATCTTAACTTTTGCAATAATGGAAATAACTAAGGTTATTGATGCTGTCGCCAAGTTCAAAAGAAAAAATTTGAAAAAAGAAATAGAGTAAACAGTTGTTTATAATATCCACTCTAGGGTCACTTAAATGGCCAACATAATACTATGTAATTTTATTTTCTTAATAATATATTTTAGCTTATTGAAAACTAGAATGTATTCAACTTCTCCATTTTTTATTCAAAAAATATCCTCTCTCCATACTAGTGTGAAGGAAACATATGTGACTAACACCCTTTGTATTTAAAATGGTTTCCATTGACCCCATATTGCACATATGTTAGTGCTGCATAAACATATGGTTCAATAAATTAATAGAAGGAGACGTATTCCATAAGGGACTGATATCGTATAAATGAATGTATATGATTACTGGAAGATTGAATGAATCTTTAAAGCTCCAATATTCTTTTCTATTCTAAAGTGTTGTATAATGGAAATAGGATTTGAGATTGGCCTTATTGCTCCCATCATGGTATAACTCAATTGTTTAATTCCATTGCCAACTAAAACATATCAACCAATCAAATGAAAACACAATGGGAGACTGAAGGATTTGTTTTTCTTTTTTTATCATAACCTTTTATGTCTCATTTTTTTCAAAACTAATGTGATACATATGAATTATATCTGGTCTTACTTAAGGGTGATTAATTTTATTTGTTGTCGATAAATATGAAGACAATACTACACACATACCAACTAGGTTTGGTTCAGTAAAAGAGGATAGACACCGAAAACGTGACAAATTAATGTTTAAATTTTGACTGAAAGAGATATTCAGAGTTAGTACTAAAATTACTTTCAATGAAATGAACATAAAGAACTAAACATAAAATAAAGTGAAGGTATCTGAACCGCAAACACAAAAATATTAGTAATTTTTTTCAATTAGTCAACAACTACTGTATAATATTAAACTAATTTATGGTTGAATTTGTTTTTAGAAATTGAGTGCCACAAAAAAATGTTTTAGAAATTCAGAGCTTGTCACAGTCAAATTATTATTGGAACTTTAGTCCTCCAAATATTCGTTGATTGCAACATTAGTCCAGTCCTATCGTAAAATTTATGATGCCTGGTTAATAGATGTTACAATCAGCATATGTGGACATTTTAATTTACATGTCCTTCATTTTTTCAATTTTGTTTTTTTTTTTACATGTTCTTCATGTGTCAAGTCAGTCACAATTTTAAAATTTTACATTAGTATTATTTTGATTTTCTTTTTTAAAGTTTATAAAACTCATAATTCTAAATTAAAAATTCTAATATTTTTTCCCAAGACAAATCATATTTCTTCTCAAGCTTCTGGCAGCCGCCCAGAAATGCATTAATCTCCAAGTTTCTCAAGCAATGTGAGACAAAAATTTATCCCTTCAAGCATAGCACAATGAACGCGTTTTTTTTCTTCCTTTTGACTAACACTTTGAAAGTGTTGAAGACTCGCAATGAAAGCAACTTGAATGTCGTCTTTACGCCGCTAGCGTTGGAACCGCAATGAAGACGAAATTTCCAACACACTCCGTCACAGTTGGGGTCAATGTGCTTCAAGCTTGAACGATGCGGGAGTCTAACAGTAGATCTAGGATAGACTCTAGTACTATCTTAATCTTAGATTTTATATTTTATATTGGGTCTAACTCATCCTTGTAAAACTCGTAAGGTGAACGTTGTTTAGGCTTTATAAACACTACACAAGCCATATTTCTAAGCAATGTGAGACTAAATCGACCCCTTCAAACACAATTAAGGCGGAGTTTCCAACAATGTACTTTTGGATTTTGAAATTGCCTATATGTATTGATAACATGTATTTGACTTTCAAAATGTGAATGAACTACCAAATTTATAGACAATTTAATTGTACTCTCCTTATTTTAAGATTTGAGTGAAGCATATTTTATTGTAAATTTTTTTTAATCCAAATATCATTAATTTAGATTAAAATTTAACATGATTGAAGAATATCTTGAAGCAAAACAAATTTCACTATAAACATTATATTATGATATAATTTACAAAAATTATGACAATATGATGATGGCCACAATGCATATGGAGATATGAAATGATATTATCTGACAATTTAAATTTTTAATATATACATTACAAATTAAACTTTCATTATTGGTATATGCAACTACAAGCTATGTTTTTGTCCGTTGATAAATAAAGCTATCTTAGAATTAAAGACACTGATTATTACATTACAAAGACGAATATACTGACAAGAAAGAAAAGGGTGATTAGTGTTTGAACTTTTTCTGTACCTCACTAGTTGATAACAAATATAAGGCCAATATTTAAAAGACACATGTGGTAATATGTATTATGTAATGATTAATCATCATGATAAATATTTACTCAAAAAAAAAATCATCATTATGATAATTATACATTCTAGATAGAGAGAGGTCTTACCTTTTGTGTCACATGGATGAATTATGAATTGATGTTAATTAGCTAATTAATTTGCTTCAATAAGTAGGCAAAAAGTTGAAATATGATCAGTTTCGAAACTGGTTTACATTTGGTAAGAGTTTTTTTAGATATACATTTGGTAAAACTTATTGAACTCTAAAGTTACCACAATATTTGCAAAAGATAATAGCTTTTCTTATCGTGCAATGATGTGTATATAAAAAATGTTTCCAGTCTAAGCAGCTTTTATAAGATTTTCTGGTCTTAAATGTCAACTTCTAAGAAGAAATGTGTAGGGACAATTTAGAGTTCAATCGAGATGTAGGTAAACCCTTACCGGTTAAAATCCATAAGGAATAAGAAGAAATGTATCATGTTACGTTAGAGTTGGATCGAGATGTAACTAAATTAAGTCTTATCTATCAAGTTTTAATGGTCCGATCTTAATTATCATATCTTAATTATTTGAGTTTATTTTCCTTCATAAATTACGATGATCTATATCGACTAAGACATGAGAGAAAAACTCACTTTGTTGCTTCTCTAGATGTATTTATGGTCTCAATTGGTGTGACAAGTGTTGTGTGTGGTTTAAATCACAAATTCAGGTTTTGTTATATCCAAAATGCTTGGCGCATGAATTGTAAATGTAAGATGCTTTAGGTAGAGACGAAAACTAGAAATGATCTGGTGCACAAGGCAATTCAAGGTGTACATGAGGCGCTTGTGCACGACAATGTATAAAAACTATCGGTTTTTAGCAGATTCAAGAGACAAACTTTCACGAAAAGAGGGAGGATACATCGACATCAAATTATAGTGAAAGACAACAAATAATTGTTCTTGGCTATCATTTGGCAAGATATAAGGAAATGAGGTGCTCATGCGCGACCTGGCATAAGGGTTGAGGGATTTTGAGTGAGGTTTTAGTGTTGAGAGTCACGTTCTAAACACCTTGGATATCAAGATTTCTTTAGAGGAAGAATATAAGTTTTCTCTTTTATTTTCTTGAGCAATTACTAT
>Ga0315914_1010247_pt1 | contig 11718 bp, 4 predicted proteins | sample MpolenodulesMG_FD_203920 | JGI IMG/M metagenome (GOLD analysis project Ga0315914, IMG submission 203920) | Medicago polymorpha root nodule microbial communities from Los Angeles, California, United States - elongated nodules | ecosystem: Host-associated > Plants > Roots > Nodule | place: USA... | reverse complement strand
AATTCAGAATATCCATGTCATCTTCATCTTCTTCCTTCTCTCATATACCAAATTGAAAGCAAAAAACCCCAATACCAGAATAAATAAAACCCATAAATTGAAGGCTTCTTGTGGTTTCAAACTAATTAAAATCTTATTTTGCTTACATAAATCAAGCAACATGCATACTTTGAGGGTTTTATTATTTAGTCCTGGTGTCCTGTCATGCTCAATTTCCAGTTGTTTTTTTTAATATTATTAAAATTATAATAATATTACTTTTTATTTAGAAATTTACGCAAAAATAAAAGACAAGCGAGCAACAAGTTGCGCCACTAACTCTTTTTCTAAATGGCAGAACCATTCATCTTAAAAAACTACTTCTATAGACCCAAGGAACACAAAATTGTTATACATAATCATTTGAACTCTTTGGAGAAGATCCATAGCCTCTCGTTCTACGAACTTAAAAGTGTTGAACGCAAATGGTATAAAATCATATTGATTGACATAACGCGTTTTCTCATGTTTTATCACTTTGCTTGAAGTGGTTGTGATGGTTGTCTATCCCATACTAAAAGTCTCACTCATTAACCTCACTAGTGAGGAAACCAAAGTCAAATTCACACATTTATGTTTCCCACCTGCCACCCGTACACATTAACATTTACGGTCTAAGAGTCAATCTTTCTCATGTGATTAAACTATTAAATATCAAAGTGATTAAACATCATGGTCAAACAACGTAACACCTTTTTACGATAGTGATACCAGTGAATGCATAATGTATATATAAATGAAAAATCTAGAAATTAAATCCATCATCACGCAACAAGAATGTAATATAAATGACCACTTCAAGAAAGGAAAAAAAAACTTAAATGAAAAAAAAATACATAATTTTTCCTAAACATGTATAATAATTTTGTTAACGAGTGTTATAAATATAAATTGCTTCATAAAAGAATTTGTTTCCTTTATAAATTGCAGAAAAACAAGTGGTACATATTGAGGCATATTGTAAGAAACAGAGTCGTAATTTCTTAGGCGAATGTCTTGGTCTAATTGGAGGCAAACTATGTTACATTATTTGCCTTACCAAAGAAAATTCAATCGGTGGTTCTTGCCAACATCTAAGATGCATTTGTTCCCATGCATGTTGAATGTATCTACTACAAGAGTTATATAGATAAATAAAGAAGAATGTTAACCATTGCCCTTGGGGCATTGGATAGGGGGATAAAAATAGAAATATAGTATTGAAAAATGGTGAAAAGTGATAAATGTTAGAATTTTGTTCCCTTTCGCGAAAAGAAAATTAATATGTATAGAATCCGCACGTATTAATCATTATTATGTACGGAGAAGAAAACTTGAAAATATGTACGGACTTAAATATAAGAAAAGATTTTTTTTTAGGTTCATTGAGTAGTTAATGTATCTAGTCTAAATTGTAAAGCAGATACATTAATTATTCAATGAACCTAAAAAAGGAATATTTTCTTATATTTGAGACCGGAGGGAGTAGTGTCTAAAGTTAAACAAATCAATGTTTCCTTTTGACGTTTCGAAATAGATCAGGTACAAAAATTGAAAGTGCGATAATAAATTAAGTCTATATTGTTGTAAGCAATAAAAAAAAGGGTCTTGTTATATTGTGCCCTAAGGGTTAGGGCACAAGTTAAGGAATCTAAAATTATAAATTTTTTATGGAAAAGAACAAAATTATGACTTTAAAAAGTTGAATAGAGTTGAATGCACAACTTTTAAGACATTTATTTCTATTTTAAATTCCTTAACATGTGCTCTTGGGGCACATGTTATCATTTGCCAAAAAAAAAAGACAATTACCTCTTTTGATTATTTAAGTTTGACAAAAATATCAAGTTAGGCCTTTGAGTTTTTAAGTTTCAAATAAGTCCTATAAGTATTTTTAAGTTTCAAAAATATCATTTTAAGCTGTTAATTTAAGGGTTATGTTAATCAATGCCTCCGGAGCACTGATTAAGGAAGCTAAAAGAAGAAATTATAAATTAAAAAAGACACTATCTAAGCTTTTAATGTTTTGATTACATAACTTCCAATGCAAAAATTATTATATTTGCTACCTTAACGGGCACTGCTTAACAATTCCCTTAATTCAATGCATCTATTTGAAGTTTTTAAGTTTTTTTGTTTCAAATAGGTCCTTAAAAGGGTAACAGTGCATTGAATTACAATTTAAAGAACCTATTTAAAACTTAAAATTTTTAAAGAACTAATATAATATTTTTGTCAAACTTAAAGGATCAACAAAGGTATTTAGCCAAAAAAAAAAAAAATAGCCTTATAATTCTAAATCATCGGCGTCATTTATAGCATATAAATGATACCCTAATAAGGTCCCGTTTGGTTTGAGCTTATTTTGAGCTTATGAAAAATAGCTTACGGAAATAAATAAGCTTTTATTTTAATTTATAAACTCTCACTAACGAAAATTGTATCTTCATAAACGGGTTTTTCGTAAACACCTTAAAAACTTATAAATAATACATAAAAACTTATTTATTTGCATAAGCTGTTTTATATAAGCTCTAAAATAAACTAATCCAAACGGGCCTTAAATCAAATTACTTTTGGGCTCATCCATCTCTTCCAAACAAGTTGATTACGGTGGGTCACAATGGTTAATTAGATGAGATATTTCATCAATGCATAGGTATACTTGCAAAGAAACTTCAATATCCATGTCAGGGAGATATAAATGAGCTTTGAGAAAATTTATCATAAATAGACTGTGTGTATCTTGATTTTGGCGAGGCACGTCCTATTTTTAAATTTTCGGGTGGGGATATCTCGGTTTTACCCCTATAACAGTTTGGTCAGGTGGTAAGGGTCAAATTTCTCTTAAATTACATGTGTTGTCAAGTAATATAAGATAAAACCCCTCAATTTCATGTAAATACACGATCTTTATACTTCTTAGGCCATATTAGCAATTATTATCTAGTCCATTTCCATTTTGTAGGTCTTTGACAAGAAATTGCAAATGACCTAAATTTATCAATTATAGACAATCAGTCATGTCAGCGAGCTAGATGTGAGACAAGTCAGAGAGTTTTAAAGGTTTTTAGACAGATAAATTTGCAGGATGTGTTGATCAAATCTGAACAAAAATATTCGCATGTTGTCTATTTTATAGGACCGTTGGGCTTGAATTAATACTTTAAGTAAGTTATCTCTTAGTTACACTAGGAGTGATGTTAATCATATTTAACTCGCTGTATTTTTATGTTTGCCCTTTTTAATTATAATGTTGTTTGGATTAAATGAAATCTTCATTTTCTATTTTGTTCTCTTGTTTCCAATATCATATGACAATTTTGAGTCTTTAGTTTTCAATGTATTAAACATATTTTTTAAAAAAATTGTAAAAAAGTTCATGTAACATCAATAAGTATACTCTAGTTTTTTTTTTCTTTTCAAAATTGTGTTATGCACACAAAAATTAAATTTTGTATTCGAAACTATATATAAAATACAACTCAGACGTTTGTGGTGTCAAAATCAATAAAAGACAAAAAAATATAAAAGTTGAAAATCATTAATACATACAAATACATATAATGTTACTATCAAATTTATTGTGTTTGAAAAACATTTTTGTATTAAGGATATATGAATTATTATAAAGGGTACACCTAGCCTTTTCCCTACCCAAAAAGTCATTCAATAACTTTTTTTATCAATCAAAATAATTTAACTTAAAAATTGAATAAAGTGATCTTAGATTAAGTATTTTTTAGTGAAAGATGAACATGATTATTGTTGTTAGCTTAACACTAACACAAGAATCTTCTCACATTCCTCTCTTGTAGTTGAATCATCCTAACAAATAACAATCATATTCATACCCGAAAATAAAGCCGTTACTATCACGCAACCACCTCCCTTTCCTTCCATTACTCCATACGAATTTTTATTTTCCCATTTTACCCCTACCGACTAAAAAAACCGAACTTTCGTAACACCGATATAAATACCTTCAACGAGCCTAACCATAACAACAATTTCTCAGATTCACTCTTTTTTCTCTCCTCTTCGCGCAAAGGTAACGCTTCTCTCAAATTCTCTCTTCAATTCGCGTTTTAGCGCATTCGGTTTCGTTTTCACTTAGATCTCATAGCAATTATCTTCGATCCATGCTTTTTTCTCTGTTATGATCGTAATTTTAATCCATTCCGTTTGCATTGTTTGATTTTTGATTTGAAAATCATGTGTTTGATTTGATGTTGCTGTGTTCGATGAATTGGAGATTTAGCTGAAATTTTCAACATTGATTAGGTGTGGATTCGTGATTATGATCTCCGTTTTGTGATTTTTTGAAATTCATATGAGAGATTTAGCTTAATTTTTCACATTGATTAGGGAGTGGATTCGTGATCTTGCTCATAGTTTTGTGATTTTTTGAAATCTACGTGTTTGATTTGATGTTGCCGCCTGTGAAGAATGAGAAATTTAACTCAATTCATGTGCTTGACGATGCCGCCTCCCGCATGAGAAAATTAAGAAATTTAACTGAATTTTTAACATTGATATGGGAGTGTATTCTTGATCTTGCTAAATAGTCTTGTAAATTTTTTAAAACTATGTGTTTGATTTGATATTGCCGCGTGCAAATAATGAGAAATTTAACTGATTTTTTTGACATTGATTAAGGAGTAGATTTGTGATCTTGCTCATAGTTGTGTCATTTAAATTTCTCATTCATCACACTAAACAACATCAAATCAAAAACATAGTTTTCAAAAAGTTTTTCTAGTGTCTGATATTGTTCTGGCTTTAGATCTGAAGTTATGATTCCTGATTTGGTTAATGGTACTGCCTTGCTTGGCATTTGGTGAAAGTTTTTATCAAAAATTGAATGAGAGTTTACATGTGTACTTGATCTGTTAATTGGTGAATGACATTTCGTGCTAGCCGAATTTGGTGAACATAGAGACTTTATAAGCAAGTACAGATATAAGCAACTACATGTAGATTTAATATGATAGGCGGATGGATTTATATAAAGACCAAATACATTTTCCCTTCTTTTATTGGTAGCAAAAGTGCAGGCATAAGCAATTTGTATTTAGATATTAATATGATTCAAAGATTTATAAGACCAAATACATATTCCTGTCTTTTTTGGTATCAAAAGTGTGCCCCTAATTTTATGTAAATGAATTATGATTGGCCTATTTTTTTATTTTTTTTGTGTTCCCTCATTAAGTTGCGGTTTGGCATTAGTGAAAGGTTGTTTTACCATATAGTAGCATTTTATGCTATCAATATGTGACGGAATGAATAAATACAAATATGTCAGCATGTCTGATTCTTTACGGTAAATAATTTATCTTGGACTCATTATAATATTTGCCTGGATTTCTTTATTTGCAGATAAAAACAGTGTAGTTGCTATTACTCATGGGAACTGTTATTGAAGCTGCAAACAAGGTATTCATGGTTGTGTCATACATGATCTTGCTTTTGCTTCTCGCTTCTTTCTGCATTGTAACTGTTTCTTTTGAAAATCTGATTGCACTATTTTTTTCTCATGCTTTACATACAACTCTATAGAATTATAGAATTTGGGTCCTTGTGAGCATAGCTCAGTTGGTAGGGCATTACAGTATGCAGTTGTCGGGGTTCGAACCCCAGATTCCCCACTCTTTCAGCTTAAGTGGTGAATTTCTAGCCACTAGGCTATTTGACCGGAAAAAGAGAGAATTATATAATTTGGAGACACAAACTCTGATAATATTTTTCCATGATAGAATGTCCAACAAAAAATATTTTTTTAAAGAATTAAATAATATGGTTTGGATTCCTATTGGTACTGACCCCACTTAGCGGGATAAAGCTTGGTTGTTGCGGATTCCTATTAGTGAGATTGTGTCAATTTTAATGCTGTATTGGTTTCAGCTATTTTTCAATCCTTTGTTCAATTATAGAATTCAAATCGTGTCATTTTCAATTCAGTATTGATTTCAACTTGGTTTTTTAATCACTTATTTGATTGTAGGATACTAATGGTATCAATTTTGATGCAGTGTTACTGTCAACTGATTTTTCAATTCATATATTTGTAGGATACAAATGGAAGCGTCCTAAATAAAAATCCTACAGTTGTGTTTGTGTTAGGTGAGCATTAACGAATCTCCATAGTCATCTTACCTTTGAATGAGCTGTTAAAATCCTAATACATTTGACTATTTATGTTTAACATGTATACTTTCTTTGTTGCTCCAATTTATTTACAACAAGCAGTTTGTAAGCTAAAACATGAATCTGCAGTTAATTGTTTTGAGTTTTGCTACAAATAAATGTTTACTTTCTCGACAAGATATTCGACTGATATAAGTGTTCGGATATACAACTAAATATATCACTTATATTTAATAGGCAATTATGTGTAAACTATATCGGTGATTGAAGATAGAATGAGATTAAACTCCACATAGCTAGTTCTATAAGCTCTCATGGGAAGCTTTTTGTTGTAAGATTAAAACAGCTTGTGGGCATCTCATGAGCTATTTTTGTTAGCCTTTCAAAACAAAACACACACAATTGCTAATGCCTTAAGATAAACATCCATAAACCGTTAATAAGCTCTTCCAAATGCATCCATAGTTTGAAATGTATAATAATTTTTACCAATCACCAGCTATTACTAACTTATCTTAAGTTATATCATTTATTGTTTACATAATTTTTTTAGTGTTCTTTTTCCCTTTGTAAGCGAATGTATTTATCCATTTGTATGTCTCTGTTGTGTTTATTGTTGAAGTTGTTTGTGGATTACTTTTTTTTTCTTTCTAATCTTAAGTTGATTATTGATCTAATAATGATAACGGTACAGGTGGCCCGGGCAGTGGAAAGGGTACTCAATGTGCAAATGTTGTCGAACATTTTGGGTTTACTCACCTCAGTGCTGGTGACCTTCTGCGAGCGGAAATCAAATCTGGCTCCGAAAATGGGTACATATTATATGCTCCTTAGGGATAGATCCGTAGTCCTGTTTCACTGATTGTTTATAGTCCCTTTTTCTCCTTTAGAAATAGTAAATGGCTAGCTTTATAGGTCTATTGCAAATCAAACATTCATCGTTGGATGCAGTATTTTCTTTCATATTTTACAAAAATGATAGTTTTTATTCGGTAGAATTTCTATGTATTTGCGTATGCTAGGTTATTGGGCTGTGTCTTCCTAACCAACGTCAACTTCTGAGCGTTGATGTTAGTCTACCATCTGCATTGAGTTTAAGCTGTCTATATCTTTTGGCATTGACACATTTATTCCTAATTTTAATCAGCACAATGATCCAGAATATGATTAAAGAAGGAAAAATTGTTCCGTCCGAGGTAACAATTAGGCTTCTGCAACAAGCAATTAAAGATAATGGCAATGACAAATTTCTTATTGATGGTTTTCCTCGCAATGAGGAAAACCGTGCAGCATTTGAGAGAGTGGTAATTGCTAATTGCTATTGTCATCAAATAGAACCTTTTCATTTATAGTTGTCTCCTGAGCAGATAAATGTACTACCTTCTAATTTCCTAAATGCATCATGGCTTTGCAGACTGGAATAGAGCCAGCATTTGTCCTTTATTTTGATTGCCCAGAGGAAGAGATGGAGAGACGACTTCTTAGTAGGAACCAGGTTATACACCCTACACTATTATGCAATACATGTTGAAAAATATTTCCTTATGTTTTCAGTGCTTAATACTGGATATCAATGATAAAGGGTAGAGAAGACGACAACATTGAAACAATAAGGAAGCGATTCAAGGTTTTCTTGGATTCTAGTCTCCCTGTGATTAATTATTATGATGCAAAGGGAAAAGTTCGCAAGGTAATTGACAGTTGTGTTTCTACTATGTCTTGGTGAGTTTCTTGTTTGCCTCATGTGCTAAAGGACATTATATTATCTGTTTTAGGTTGATGCTGCAAGGCCTGTTGAGGAGGTATTTGAGTCAGTCAAAGCAATTTTCGGTCCAAAAAATGAGAAGGTAAATCACTACGTTCGCTTCATGTCAAAAATTTACATGTACAAGTTCCATTTTCTATCAAAGAGAAAATTTGGAAATCAAAGTCATTGTTGTTAATATGTAATGTATTTATCTTGATATTGCAATATGTTGTATGTATACTAAACTATAAAGTAACTCATGCCTTGCACGAGTTTTTAAAGAAATTTAATTTATGTGCATTATTAATATTTTTGATAATTTCCTGTGAGCATATATATGTTAAATATGATTTTTTTTCCTTTTATTTTATCATATTTTATTTGTTTTACAATGCATTATGGATGGAGTTCATAGTTTTTTTTAAGAAAAATAATTAAGAACAATATTAACAGTGGATAGAAAAGAATGAAAATGTTTTTATTTAAAGAAAGACTACGTCGCATTTAAATTTAAATAAAGATACTGGCATAAACAAATTTATTGGAACTTTCAAATATAAAACTAATTGCCGGCTCACAACCTGTGCTTTTGAGAAAAGACAAATGACTAAAAATAATACTTTTCTGATTGAACTACTTTTCTTTGTACCAACTGATATATAGTTGTATTCGGCCTAGACTTGTGTTTATCAACATGCCAACACTAGGAAGGTACAAAATTTTGAAAATGATATTGGGAAGTTAAAAAAAAATCGACTCTCCGCTTCTGTAAATTCTTACAGTTATTTGTTTACTTTTTTAGCATCAATACTATTACATCATTTTCACTTTTTGACTTGTCTGACAAATTCGAACTTCCTAAGAATACAGGCCAAACACATTGGAATTATAATTGATGGTGCGAGAAATGATTTATTATGATGAAATGTTTGGTTTTTGTCATTCAAATCACAATGTTTTCCAGGAATTGATGTTTATCTATGGTATTTGCAGGCTGATTGAGTATGTCGCCCTTGATTTCACGCTGGATATTTAAGAGGTAAAAGTCCCCATATATTTTATTTTGGCATATGATGGATGCATTTTGCTGTATTTTGTTTTAGAAGCCTTTGATAATCATCTAACTAGTGGGACAAAAAATATTACTGAGCAGGTGATGGGAAAAAACAGATTATTTGTAAAGTAAAATATCATAGATCTAGATTTCTACTTCTAAAAAGTAAAGCATAGATTCTTTTTGGGGTGAACCTTTCTTATTTATGCCTGGATAAGATTACACGTTCAATCATTTGTGTAATAACTTTAGATTAGATATTTTGTTGGTGATGTGGTTAGTTCTGAAAGTAAAGAATATTCTCTGATGAAATTGATAAGAAAAGAAAGGCACCTGACTGATGGTTACTCTTGCGTCTTGAATCATCCAAGATGCTACATAAGTTTGGTTAATTATTTGGCTGATTATATCTGTGCTTAATTTCTTTACAAGCCACTACTAGGTTTGTAAAATAACATTAATATATATTTCAAAATTGTTTATTATCTAGTGATGTGATGGTTTACATTGATAAATAATAAACATTATATTTTAGTACCAAAAAGCTTATTATATTGGATTTTTAGTAGACTAAATTTATATTTATACAATTCATATCAAACTGGAGGTGATGTTGAAACTTTTGGAAAAAAAATAATTCTGAAGTAAATGAATAGGGTTCAATGGTTCATGTTTTTTAATTATAGATTTTGTATGCCCAGTCAACATTAAACTTTTTTATATATGCTTTCGTTCAATTTTCACTATTTAGATTTGTGAAGTATTTTAGGAACAAATATAATAAGTTAATATTATGGTGTGGTTTCATTATATGTATGTGAAAAAAATTACATAGACTTGCAGAATTTATTATTGCATTTGTTTTTTATGGTGTGGTTGCATAGAAATTAATCTCATTTGTTTAGTCTTGCATTTGTTTTCTTGACTTCGATCGACAAATGAAATTGATTTGTTTTTTATGCTGATATTTTTTTTTCATTTTTTTTTTCAGGTCACATTAGTGTTGGCTTCTTGTTATTTTGCCTCACATTTTGTTGCTAGATATAGAAAAATGTATTTTATACCTGAGGTTGTTGCCTCTATATTCTATTGTTGCACCTTGTCGACTCATTCATTTATAACAAATAATTTTGTTTGAGTTATTTATGCACGGGAAATTTGATCCCAACGTTTTCAAATTCTGGAGTGTGCAAGTGCGCTTTGTGGTACATGAACAAAAGTTTACATGTTTCATTAAAACTACTTGTTGACATTCATTTCACGTACGATTATCTGACATAGAAAGAACTAATGGAACTAGTAAGATCACTTACATATACTGCGGAATGTTACGGAAGAAATATAATAGATTTTAAAATTAAGGGCAAATTGCACTTACCTTCAAGATAAAATGTCTGTCACACCCCCTCTATTTTATAATCAAACGCAAACCTCCCCTACTTGATTTTTAGTGTGAAAAACACCTCCCTTGTATACTAACACTATTAGGCTCCTTTTTTTAAATAATTAGTGTTGATTGTTTTCTTTATTACTCCACACACTAAATTCTCTTTTTTTTCTACCTTTTGTGTTTCTGTATTTCAATTTATTTTTTGAGAAGAAAATAGATTGTCAATATGGACATATTGACATCTGTTAGAATTTTTGGGATGCAATTTTAACCAATTAGTTGCTATCTTGATGTAAGCACATGACAAAAGAGCAATTGACAGTTTTCAAAAATGGCAGCACCTATCTAATGCTAGTAAAAAAAATAGCAATGGAATTATGAAGGTTCGCCTAAAGTAATCACGGAAATTCTGATTAATAAGAAAAGAAACTTGTTAACAGAGTATACAAAAGTGAAAAATACCGATTAACATGAAAAGAAAACTTAACAAAGAGAGACCTGAGAAATTCAGAGGTAAATTAAAGAATGTCAGTTCAAGGAATTCATAGAAAAAATGCAAAAAGCTAGGGCACAAGTCTAAGAATTTAAGAGTCAAAAGTGTATAAATCTATTTTCTCACTAGCTGTTCTTTAACGGTGTTAACTTGAGGGGAGGTAGGTGTTTTTTGACAAAATAGAGGGGGTGTTTGTGTTGTTTAGCTAAACCTCAAGGGAGGTCAATATAATTTCCCCTAAAATTAAAATGAGACGTTTGTAAAAAAAAATTAGACGGGTATTTCAGATAATATTACGAAATCATAGTGAACGAATCAAACACAGATGACTGATATATTCTAATATCAATTTCGGGTGTGCATCCTTTTTTTAACTATATTCCAATAAATTATTTAGACAACACTAACCAAGAAGCCGTGCATAAATATCAATCTTGGGTTGCTACATGACATGTAACGCAAGTCATGATTTTGTTACTGTGTTTCCCAAAAGGTGTATTCCCCAACAAGGGATTGCATGGAGACGCAAATCTTTTGTGACGACCTTTTTACAATCAATTATCTATCATAGCAAAAGGAAGAGCTATTGAAAGTTAAGAATATGTCAGATATGTGCTTAACAATTGTGATCTTTTGGTCGCTATTTGAATATTTATAAGATGGTTGTTGATGAGAGACCGAAAACGAAATTGAATTACTAGTGCTAACTTATTAGAGAAATAGAGAGAGAGAGAGAGAGAGAGAGAGAGAGAGGGGAGAGAGAGAGAGAGAGAGAGAGAGGGGGGGGAGAGAGAGAGAGAGAGATAGATAGATAGATAGATAGATAGATAGAGAGATAGATAGATAGAGAGGATTTCCATGGATTT
>Ga0315914_1010246_pt1 | contig 11718 bp, 8 predicted proteins | sample MpolenodulesMG_FD_203920 | JGI IMG/M metagenome (GOLD analysis project Ga0315914, IMG submission 203920) | Medicago polymorpha root nodule microbial communities from Los Angeles, California, United States - elongated nodules | ecosystem: Host-associated > Plants > Roots > Nodule | place: USA... | reverse complement strand
GGAAACAAAAATCACCCCCCCCCCCCCCCCCCCCTTGTGGTTTTTCTCACCTTCATTTATTACTAACAGTTTCTTTGTAGGAGAATATTAATGATGTTTGGACGTGGATTCCTGACCCTTCTACAAGTTATACAGTTAGAGGGGCACACCATACTCTTACTGATGGTGCGCTCCTCAACCATGATGTGACTTGGATCTCGGACGACATTATGTGGAGGAAGGACATCCCGCTTAAGGTATCGATTTTCGCGTGGCGGCTGTTTCGGAATAGGTGCCTACTAAGGCTAATTTATTCCGTCGGGGGATTATCTCTATCGATCATCAATTGTGTGTTGGTGGGTGTGGAGTGCAGGAGACTGATGTTCACTTATTTTTTAAATTGTGGTACCTTTGGAATTATTTGGCAAATGGTTCAGAGTTAGTTAGGAGTTTACACAGCTATGCCGACAAATTTAACAGAGCATTTCTTTCAATTTAGTACAACTTCAGGTTATGCAAAAGGGAGGAAGAATTTCATGTTCTTGATTTGGATTGCGACATCTTGGGTTCTCTGGAAGGAAAGAAACAACAGAATTTTCCGAGACGAAGAGAACACTATTCTTAAGCTTCTGGAAAATATTAAGATTCTTTCCTTCTGGTGGCATAAGGCAAAATTTACAGCTTTCCCTTATCGGTTTCATGATTGGTCCCAAAACCCTTTGCTATGCTTGGGCGGGGCTTAATTTTTGTATTCCTTTTGTTTGAACTCTCGTCGTAATCTTTGAGCTTTCCTTTTCGGCACACCTTGTGTTGGAGAGGTAGCTAGTTGTTTATATAATTCATTTTGATTTCTTCAAAAAAAATATATTTTATGCAGGTTAATGTACAACTTTTACCATTTACACTTTTAATTATCTATAATAAAAAATTATAAATAATTGATATTTTAAAAATATTTATTGATACAAATCAAACAAGTGAACGACATCTTATATATTAGCTTTGTGGTTTGTCGTTACACATTAATACAAAAAAATATGATCAAAATCAATTATGTCAACAGTACACATGGTGAAACAACTATATTTATTTAGGAATAGGTAGTATTTTTTATTCCCTTTTGTAGTGTTCACGTGCCTTTGCATAAGTGGTATTCCCTCCGGTCACATTTATAAATAATTTTTGTTTTTTTAAATTCATTAAATAAGTTATGTATCTAAAATATAATATAGTCTAAATACATCATTTATTTAATGAATTTAAAAAAGCAAAAGCTGCTTATAAATGTGATCAGAAGAAGTATGTGCGTCGATCCCCTTAATTAAAGAAATTATTGGATGAGGCAGTGACTATGTTATGAAATTTTCTTAATAATAGAATTAGTCATGATAACATGTGCTTTAACATATGTCCTTCGGATACATGTTAATGATTCCATAAATAACAAGTATTTATTGGGGAAAAAAATTCAACTTTTAAAAAAATAAATTGACATAATTTTCAAGATAAAATTTTCAAATTGAGTTCCTTAATTGTTCTAGAATATGTTAACATTTCCTTAATATAATTAGAAAAAAGAAAATGCTAACAAGTATTTCTAAGACATTTAAAAAAAAAAGATTTTTTTAAGATTTGTGTATTCAACACATACACATTAAAGGATTACTATAGAACAACTTTTTTTATACATGACAGTTATCATTCTTTATATTTTTAAATCTTTATCAAATATCTTAAGGGCCATTGTTAGCTAACAAAGGCATAGAATTATCATAGTCAACGTTGATGATTTATCATTATGGTCTATGAAAGCATTAACTACCCTGGAAAAACGATTCCAAAGTATGAAAGAGTGTGAACTAAGAGTTTGGTCTACTATAGAACAACTTCTAATAATCACTAATACACAATAGAATAATCAAGAAATGTTATTAGCTTACAATATATCAATATTATTAGAAATCAGTCCATTCCAAATTACTTCTTCCATCTCAAAATATAATAGTAGTTATTTACAAACCAAAAAAAATTGTCTTAAGATAATTGATTCATTTTATTTTTCAATGTAATATTAATTACTTTTTTCAATTATAACTCTAATTAATACTATTTTCATCAATCTCAATTTAATGTAGTATTCTACTACTTTGTATTTATGATAATGAAAAACACACCAATACATAACAAAACACTCAAAACCATCTATCTACATTTTTTAATATGTGTGAAATGAACAAAAAACTCGATTATTACACGATGGAGGGAGTAAAACTTACTACCATAGAGAACCGCTATATGCTAAGACCCAACAAACCTCAATTATTTTTATTTTTTTAAATCACAATGTTAATAGGATAATTGTTTATGTTAGGATATTTTCTCTCTTGTCAGCATCCAAACTCTAAATTTAAACTTGTATTGGTTTCCATAGGAGTACTTATAGATTTTGCATTCAACATGTCATATTTCTTCAGTAACTTAATTTATGAAAATGTTTTCTATTTTCATTTTCTAAAATATGTGTTGATATGAATTTGCTATAATATGTGTACATTTGAAAATATTTTTTTAGTAAATCATTGATTGGTTACTACGACCTCTAACTAATAGTGATTGATATAGAAATCACTTTGATACAATTGTTAAATCATTGGCTGTTATTAATGATCCATTTGTCAAATGATAAATAAGCTGATTAGATAACACATATAGTGTGTGTTTGTTTGAGAGTTGTAAAAAAAACGGTTTTATGACAAAACAAAACAAAGAGCAATGAAGATCATGGACCACAAAAATCCCAAATCTTTTGTTTGTAGGGAACTAAAATCCAATAATGAGACAAAAGGTTGTTAGTTGTGCTTGTTAGTGAATACTCCCTTTTGGTCCTTAATATAAGAATTTTTTTTATAAAGAAATTGATTCTACTTATATCAAAAAGTCACAATTTTTAAGGTGTTTTTAATGTTTGAAATAATTTTTTAGCCCTCATTTAATGTATGTCATTTAATATTAATGGGTATGTTTAACTTTCAGGTACTTTTTTTTACTAAAGGTACTTTATAATTTTGTTGTATGTACATTATTTTCGTTTGTTTAACTCACTAGTTCCCAAGAAAAAAAGATTCAGATAATTTGAAGTTCGACCGACACGTAAGTAATGTCTAATAAAAAAAATTGTTTCAATTATATATCAAACTCAGGTTCTCCTAAATAATTTATCAATGGTAGAACTCTATAACCACTTGAGTCAAGTTGATTAGTTTCATAATTTTGTAAAATACGCATCATCTTGCCATAGGAATAGATTCACATTTTAAAATAATGTGATGTATCAATGTTCATAAAACCAAACCAGATACGAGTTCAAAAACCTTGAACCCAAACCTCAAAAACGGATGAATGAGCCTGACTGTCAACACAAAAGCAGATCAATGAACCCACAACAACATATTTAAGCAAATATGAGTGATATCATACTTACGGGTTATACCATGCTTTCAAAAGGTCAGACTCATGTATAAAATAATAAATTTTTTGACATACCTAACTCGATCCAGCCTATTTTGTTTTTTTGGTAGATTAGCCTTAGGGGTGGAAATGGGTTAGGCCGGACCGGGCTATGTAAGGCCTAAACCTTACCTACTTCAAAAAGTATAGGCATGGGTCTGACCTATTATCAATCATAGGCTCATTTTTAATGCCTGGTCTGGCCTTTTTAAAAGCCCGATGAAACCTGAAAGCCTACTTAAAAGCTTATTTTATAATAAGGCATAGCCACACCTATAATCCTACTAGTAAATATGTCAAATCTTATGAAGGCCTAAAACACACGAATATAATTGCTACTAAATAACAAAATCTTATGAAGTTCTAATCACATAAATATACCTGCTAGTAAATAATCAAATCATATAAAGGCTTGAGTTTATATAAAAAAAAAAATCAACAATATTAATAACGGAAGAGATATATTATATATAAAAATCTTAGTAGGTCTGCCTAATGGGCTTAATAGGATTTTTTGTAAGCCTTAGCCTAGTCTATTTAATTAAATAGGCTTTATAAAAAGATTGAGTCTATCCTTCTTATTGAACGAGATGGGCCGAACTAGACTTTAAATAGGTCAGGCCCTGTCGGACGGTCTGACATGTTCCACCCATAATTAGCTTAGTGATCAGAATTCCACCGCTTAAAATAAATAAGTGTGGAATTTCAAATTCAAACTCTGAGTCTTATATATTATAATATTCCTGCCAAATGGGTTATACTCAATTAAACAACCTTTTTTTTGGACAAAACTCAATTAGACAACCTTGTATACAATACTACATTATTAATGTCATAATCGTTTTCTTTCTTCAAATAATGTCATGATCTGTAGGTGTCATCAAAGCCTTCTTTTCGTATATGAGCCAACAAACATGTGGATGGCAAACCCGCTAATGTTTCAGCTATAGCTATTTCTTTTCTTACCCTATTTATTTTTCGTGCGCCCTTTCTCTGTTTTTTTTATAATGTTCATGGGATTACAGGTTATATAATATGAAATATGTTTATATATAAACAGTAACCAAAATATCTTATATTTAATCAGTTGCAAATTTCGCTTTTAAAAACAACAAAAAAAATAATAAAACATGTCAAATAAAATCAAAAAATATATAAAAATGGCACCAAAAAATTATGAAAATCAAATAAAACTAGTGCAAAAAAAAATCAGATTTTTATGAGAATATTAAAAAAAAAAGGGGTCTAAATGATGGTATTTTGGATTTTGAGGGGCGGAGTCCTATTAGAAGTCTCTTATAAGGGAATCTTGATCCATGATGCTTTCCTGATTTTCTGGAAAAGTTTCGGAGCAATCCGATCAAGTAGTCCGAAAGTCGGATTTTTGACCAAGAACGGCTAACAATGACCTAAATCATAAGGATGATGCTAGAAAGATTAATATGGTCCTTAAACTGACTATATATCCATGTTACGAATATGCTCAAAATTTGTGCTGATACAATTTGGATTATGTAATCTGAATCAATTTTCCCCTAAATAACGGTGTTTAGGGGATGTTCGGATTCTATAATATGAAAAAACCAATGAATGCGCCCTATTTTTTGGGGTGTTTGGATTATAAAATCCGAATTGGTGAAAAGCTCATGTTTCCACCTTAAAACAAGTGGAAAACTTAATTCAGATTATATAATTCGAAAATCCCATAAACATTTTCGTAAAAAAGATAAAGCGCGAGAAATGGATAGGGTAGAAAAAATAGTAGGAAAGTATTAGCCCTCCTTTATCCTTCACAATTTTTCTTCGGCAATTAACTGTCGCCGATTCCCTTTTTCCTCGGCAGTTAACTGCCGATGCGCCTTGAAGTCCTGAAATGGCAGAAACTTTGGCATATGGACATGTTATGTGTTTTAAACACATAACACAACCTATTCCAATATTTTCACATCAACAACAATAATAAATTGGCTAAAGTGCACCCCCCCCCCCCCCCAAAGTTTCAAAAAGTTGTGACTTTTACCCCCTATGAACAAAAACTACAATTTTAGCCCCCTAAGAATTAGCTCATTTGCAATAGTGATTCTTTTTAGCAATTTTGACCGAGTCAACGCTAATTTGGCATGCCACGTGTGTAATTAATCATTTAAAAAAATGCCACATTTTAAATTGTTGAATTATAAAAATGAAAAAAATATGAAAAAGGAAAGAAAGAAGGAGAGGCACATGAAATTCATCAACCCCAACAACATCATTAATCTCCTTCGCCTTCTCCTTCATTTTCTTAACAACTTCATCTTCTTCTCAACAAAAACCCGGAAAATACAACATGAATCTTTTCAACAATAACAACAATCTCGTTAACAACAACAACAATCTTCATAAAAAATCTAGAAAATCTCAAAAATCTAGAAAACAATCTTCATAGTTTGGGTTTGGTAGTTGTTGTTATGAAAATGAAGACGGAGGTTGATGAAACTCTCAAGTGCCTCTCCTTCTTCATTTCCTTTTTATTTTATTTTTTTCATTTTTTTAATTCAACAATTTAAAATGTAGCATTTTTAATTTTTTTAAATGGTTAATTACACACGTGGCATGCCAAATCAGCGTTGACTCGGGAAAAATTGCTAAAAAGGATCACTATTGCAAAGGTGCTAATTCTTAGGAGGCCAAAATTGTAGTTTTTGTTTATAGAGGGGCAAAATCGTAACTTTTTGAAACTTAAGGGGGGAAAAGTGCAATTTAGCCTAATAAATTATCAACATTTGATTCAAATAAAAATGTGCCACGATGAAATATAAATGTACCAACATCAGTTAAAATACATAATCTCAACCAAATACGAACAAAAGTCACCAAAGTTTGAAAATGAAACCAACAAAGCCTAAAACCAACAACTCATAAAACTAACAACATAACACTACTCCTGCTCCTACTCTTGCTCTGCATGTTGTCTCTTCGGCCTCCGGGCTTGCCTCCTGGTCAATATCAGTGCGATTTGCTCCCTAACATGGTGCATGGACTCAAACCATTGCTCATGGCTCAAGAACCCAACTGCTCATCAGCGTAGGCAACAACGCCGCTAACCATCTCATAGGTATCAGGTGACCCTCTCGCCTCGTACTGCTCCTACTATTGTGCAATGATCTCCTCTTCATTTGCTGGCCTTTAAAGATCTCTTGGAAGAAGTGACAAAATCAGAGGGTGAGACACCCTAGTGTACCATAGTATATAGCCATTCTCCATCCGCCATGTCTCCTCTCCTGCCGGTTGACCCCAATCATGCTCCTTAATCATGTGAGTATGGAAGTCAATGAATGTCTGCACAATCTGATCTGGTCGCAGCTCAACAACATCCGTCAGATGTCTAGGGACGTTCTAGACGTATCCGTACTACCGCCTACTCTCTCAAGCAAGTGACGATACACCTTCTCAACATAGCACATAACCCAACCTGAATACCAAAAAATATCCTCAAAACCCTAGATCTCCCTGTGCTCTTCGTACGACCTCCAGGTAACGTCATCAAATTGCAAACAATCAAGCAATGAGCGATACATCACTCCCTCTCCATGACCCTTCTATAACGCCCATTTCGCCGCAACCAAATATATTTCTATATAGTTGGGATTTGGATCAACACTGTAAAGGCAAGGAAAATGGGCCAAAAACCATCCCTGCACAAACCAAACAAATCACATTTATAAGTTATTACGCAAAAAAAAAAGGTTAAGGTTCAAATGTGACAATTTCTTACAGTGAGCAGTGTCACGCTTCCCCCAAGAGCTCCGCCTCCAGGCAAAGAGGCCTCAGATAGACAGTGGTATAGGTATGTCAATGTCATCCCTCCCTAAGAATAATTACGCATCCCTGCATAGCCGTCCTCCATGGTCGTCAGATAGACCAACTCGATGCTTTTGTTGCTTTTATCACCAAACAACAAGCATCCAACCAAGTACACGAGGTAGGACTTTACACAAGCAGTCCTAACCCTTTCCAGCTCCTATGGATCCCCTGGATTCTGAGGATCCGACAATCTGGTAGCAGCATCGAGGTAGCCCTCATATTACTCCCTCAGCACCTTATAACTAATGTAACCATTGTATTCTTCGTTACAATTTTTCACTACCTCTGCCTGCGTTACACCTAAGTGTCTCACCATCAGATTTGCTTCATCAGCCCCATACATATTCTTTGGATGACTCAACATTCGCCCTTCAATCGGAAGATGCATCAGACATGCGACTTCATCCAGAGTAATGGTCATATCCCCCACAGGCAAGTGAAAACTGTTGGTCTCGGCATGCCACCTCTCACATAAAGTCATCAGCAAAGCATGAGGCACAGTGGCGTAGCGCGTGTAAACCAAATCATGTAGCCCGCTCACCCTAAGCGGACCCCAAAACCATTCTTGATTATCGTGTGGACGTCGGAGATCCAAAATCTTAGCCCCATGATTAATGGCTTTTACTTTACGCTTATTACGAATTTAAAATAATAAAAAAATAACATATTTTAAACAACATAAACATTGTAAACATTTAAAAAACACATATAAAAAAAATAAAACATTTAAATTGTGTTGCATATGATAATTTTAGACAATTAAAAATAACACTTACGTTATTTAAAATATATTAGAGCGGCAATGCAACGTGGTTGGCATAAGAGGCCAGTAGAGATGTATCTTTCGGTCCTCCAGGAAAGGGAGCCTGGTCAGGTAACGTAGTTGGGGCCGTCGCTGTTGCAATGTCATCCTGGTCTAACACTCGCACAACATCCTCCGGAATATGATGGTCGTCATACCCACCATTCGTGGCATCGTGGTGTATCTGATCCTGATAATTCAAGTACTCCACCTGCGTTGGGTCAACCACCTGCGACTGTTCAGGCTGTGTAGCCTGAGAAGTCCCTGAACCATCCCCCCTCCGACCTTTACCTCTTCCCCTCTTCGGTACATTTGCGTTTCGCCTTGCCCGCCGGGCGCTTTGTGTCATAGCATGTCTGCCACCTATAAGTTGTGATGGATCCATCAACTACAATTATCTATAATCAAACACTTTATCAAACACTTTGTGTGGATTTCCATCATTTCCATAATCTAAACTAACTAAATAATCAATATAATTCTCATAACCTAAACTAACTAAATAATCAATAATCAATATAAACTTTATCAAATTACAATTAACATCATTTCCATTATTTCTATAACCTAAACTAACTAAATAATCAATATAATTCTCATTGGGGCATTTTATCAAACACTGTGTGTGCAAACTATCAAACATATTCAAATTGTGTTCATTTGGCACCATTCAAAACCACATTATACTTAAACATCATTTAAACATCAATTACAACAACTACATTCATTTATCAATTTATAAATTACACATGCAATCTTCAAAAGGTCAATTTATTCGTAAACCATAACCACATGTAAACTACTCAATTTTTTTAAAAAAAAATAAACCTAAACAAGCTAACATTATGATTACAATGATTAATGCAACTTACTTGTGATAATTTAGGGTTGATTGGCTTGCAAATCGTGAAAATGGATTTGGTGAGAATTGGAGAGAAGTTGACGGAATTTTGAAGAACAATGAAACTTATATGTTTCTGGTGCTTCTATTTCTGTATAAAGGACACATCGGCAGTTAACTGCCGATGGAACCGGCGGCAGTTAACTGCCGAAGTTTTCCTCGGTAGTTTACTGTCGTCGGTTCTTCTCCTCGGTAGTTAACTACTACCAGGGCATTTACGTCTTTTACTGGTGTTTTTCAACCTTCTTAAATGTGTCAACAATAAATTTCAAAATGCAGTTCAGATGTTAAATTTGGAAAAGAAATTCATCACATTGTAGAGCCCAACTTTTAGAATATATAAATAATTTGAATGTTTACTTTCCAAAGACAGTACGTTAAAAAAATATGAAATTTGTTGTTGACACATTTGGTTTTGCTGAGAAACACATGTAAAAGACGAGAATGCCCCTCAGTAGTTAATTGTTGAGGAAAAACAAAACCGGCTGCAGTTAATTGCCGAGGAAAACCTCGGCAATTAACAACCGAGAAAAACCTCGGCACTTAACTACCGAGGCGTCCTGAAGTCCAGAAATGGCAGAATCAGCACTTGTTTCTGGACCTGTAATGTGTTTTAAAACACATAACACAAACCTATTCCAATATTTTCACATCAACAACAATTATAAATTATCAACATTTGATTCAAGTAAAAATGCACCACGATAGCAAATTACCAAGATAAAATCAAAATGTACCAACAGCAGTTAAAATACAAAATGTCAACCAAATATGAACCAAAGTGACCAAAGTTTGAAAATGAAACTAGCAAAGCCTAAAACCAACAATCCCTAAACAACAACTACAAGTAATCCTACTGCTGGTCATGGTCCTGCTGATGTTGCTGTTGTTGTTGCCGCCTCCTCGGCTTCTGGCCTCGCCTCCTAGCCAATATTGGCGCGATCTGCTCCCTAACATGGCTCATGGCCAGAAACCACTGTTGAGGGCTCATGACCTCCTCCTGACCCATATGCTCATCAGCGTAGTCAACAACGACACTATCCATGTCATAGGTATCAAGCGAGCCTCTCGCCTCGTACCGCTCCCATTACTCTACAATGATCTGCTCTTCATTTGCTGGCCTCGAAAGATCTCCTAGAAGAGGTGGCAAAATTTGAGGGTGAGAAAACTTAGTGTACCATAACACATAGCCCTCCCTCATACGCCATGTCTGCTTTCCTACCGGCTCACCCCAATCGGGCTCCTCGTATATAACTCCCTCAGCTTCGGATAACTAATGTACCCACCATACTTTGTACCACAAATTTTCTCTGCCTCCGTCTGCGACACACCTAAGTGCCTCACCAATAGTGACGTTGCCTAGTGTCTCAACATCTTCTTCCCATGGCTCAACATCCGCCCTTCAATCTGAAGATGCTTAAGACATGCGACATCATCCAAAGTCACAGTCATCTCCCCCAAGGGCATGTGAAAAGTGCTGGTCTCGGGATGCCACCTCTCGCATAATGTCATCAACAAAGCATAAGGCACAGTAGCGTAGCCCAGATAAACCAAATCATGTAACCCGCTCTCCCTAAGTGGACCCCAAAACCAATTTTGATTCTTGTTTGAACGTCCGAGACTCAAAATCTTATTCTCATGATTAATCGCTTTTACAACACGCACCTTACGAACTTGAAATAATAGAAAAATAAACATAGTTTAATCAATTTAAACATCTAACTAAACAAAATAAAACTTAACACATGCAAAAATAAAAATCATAAATTAAATTGCCGCACGTATTTTTAACCTAAGACATAACACATGTAAAACTTAACAAAACACATAACAAAAAAAGTTTAAATCATAATTAAACATAAAGAAAATAATAAAAGTTGAAATAAAGAAAATAATTAAACATAAAGAAAAGACTTAAACAAAAACACATATAAAAGTTGATATAATAATTAAACAAACACACATATAAAGAAAATAATTAAACATTAAGTAAAAAAATAACACTTACGTTATCTGAATTATACCAAAGCGACAATGCCACATGATTGGCATAAGAGTGCAGCAGAGATATATTTTAAGGTAACACCCCTGGGGCAGCCGCTGCTGCAATGTCATCCTCGTCTGGTATATGCTGCTGCTCTGGTATATGTCCCTGGTCATACCCACCATCAGTCACACCGTGGTCTACCTGATCCTGATAATTCAAGTACTCCACCTGGCTCGGGTCAACCACCTGTGACTCTTCAGTCTGTGTAGCCTGAGAAGTCCCTGAACCATCCCCCCCTCCTTAGATGGATCAATGGGTTGCCCCTGATCAGACATATCTACAAAAAAATTAAAAAATTAACATCATTTTCATAACCTAATCAAACACATTAAATTTAAACTAAACATAAACATTCACATTAAACCTTAACTAAACATAAACATAATGAAACAAATTATAAGTACTAAACTAAACATCATAAAACATAATCATAAACATAAACATAAACATCATAAAACATTAAAAAATTAACATTATTGTGTGCATCATTTCAATATAATCTAAACTAAACATTCACATTTCAATAAACATAAACATAAACATCATAAAACATTAAAAAATTAACATCATTTTCATAACCTAATCAAAACCACATTCAACCTAATTCAATATACACTTTATCAAACTACAATTAACATC
>Ga0315914_1010245_pt1 | contig 11718 bp, 4 predicted proteins | sample MpolenodulesMG_FD_203920 | JGI IMG/M metagenome (GOLD analysis project Ga0315914, IMG submission 203920) | Medicago polymorpha root nodule microbial communities from Los Angeles, California, United States - elongated nodules | ecosystem: Host-associated > Plants > Roots > Nodule | place: USA... | reverse complement strand
TTATTATTATTATTATTATTATTATTATTATTATTATTTTCTTGTTATTTACTTTCATGTTCTTCTTCTTCTTCTTCTCTATGTCTACAATGAACATGAGTGAGTAGACTTCTTTGTTTTGGGATTGTTGGATGAGTCTAATGACCTAATCCCTATCAAACCAAGCCTTGAACCCTAATTTTATGTAAATCTATTTTCTAATCTAATTTCATCGTTTTTATAATGGAATAATAAGTATTAATCGAAGGACTGAAAGGTGAAGTTTAATAGTTGTTATTTCATCATCTCAAATATCAAATGAAGGATCGAAAGATGAAGTTTGATATTGGAACAAATAAAATTAGACAAGGATTACGAAACATGAAAATAGTCTAGTAAACCTTGAGACCTTAAAGTTTCGTTCTTAAAGAGTTTCAATAACAATCAACCATGAGAATAGGCCTGGTTGTTATTGAAATACATTCATTGAGACCGAAAGGAGATATGAAAAGCCAAAGAGAAACTTGTCTTTAGAAAATAGATCCAACGTAAGATTTAAGTTTAAGGTTTGGTTTGTAAAAGATTTGTTATTAAGATGAACCAATAATCCCAAGACGCTTTTATTATTATTAATTTTCAATCTATAAAAATACCAACTTTTAACCTTTAAACTTTCAGCTAATCTGTTTGAAAAGTAAATCAAATACACAACTCCCTGTCAGAACGATAACTCTTTATTACTACTTCGGTAAATCGTGCACTTGCGGATTTACTACATCAATATGTTTGAAAGGATTGCCCGGGCGTCTCGTCTGGATTACGCTAATGCATTTTGTTTCATGCGGTGTCCAGTTTGTTTAGTCCGCTCCAATGCATTTTGTTCCATGCGGCAGCGAGTGATAGATCCCGGCGCCTTGTTGCATTGATGCATTTGTTTCATGCAACGCCTAGTTTATTTTGGTATGCGTTGATACATTTTATTTCATGCGGCGGTATCTTTCGGTCCGCATTGATGCATTTTATTTCATGCGGCGGTATCTTTCGCTTCATATTATTGGTCGCCCAGTGGAACACGTCCGACCAAGGCTTAGTAACCCCTTCAGCGAATTCAAGGGAGAGACACTCTACCTTAGGGTGGCTAGCCCTTGAGGAAGGTCCCGTGACGGACTCTACGTCTGTTTGTTCTACTTGAGAGTAGAGACCTTGACGCTCGCCCTTCACGAGGGTGCTACCCTCGTATACGACGTTGATTCCTGTCAATCATGAAACAAGATCAAATTTGAAACTAACGTGCTTCCTTTTGGGAAAAACACATGTTTACTAGTGTTGATAATGCATATTTACAATGACTCATATTATAGAGTTAAGGTGTATTAGATAGATGAGGTGAGACTACCGGTGTTTTAGCTATAATAGCGTTTGAGTTTGTCGGCGTCCCATGTTCTTGGGATTGGGAGGCCGACTAGTGATTCGAGGATATAGGCTCCATTCCCTGGTGACTCTATATGGTCCTTCCCAATAGGCTTCCAGCTTCCCTTCTCGGGCGTTCTTGTTACCCACGTCTGTCCAATAGAGGACAAGGTCTCCTGGGTCAAAGTCCCTGGGTCTTACTCTGTTGGAACAAAATGTGTTTAACATTACCACCTTAAGTTTTGATGATAACAAGGTATTAAAATGTCAATTGAATATGCTAATATTTGTTCAAATGTGCAGAGTCTGACGTCATCAGAGTCTCAAGTTCATCAGAGTCTGAAGTCAAGAAGCTGGAGTTAGTTAAAATTGGTTATTTGAACTCACATGATTACAGAAGGAATAGAAGCATGGAGTAACGACTATTTCAGAGGAATTAGAAGGCATTAGATGTCTATCCACTGAAGAGCATAGGAAAAAGACAATATTACAATTGTACAAATGTCCCGAAATCGTAAGAAATTGGTCTAATACTCCTCTATTATGCTTTTAAAAACTACTGAAAAATGACTATAAAACATGCTAGGAATAACGTAAGATGACTTGTCATCAACACCTTAAGTTGAAATGATTCTCGCCCGTACGTTGAATCCTCATGAAATACGGCTTTTAGCTCTCTTCTCCACGGCTAAGGTTTTCTTCTTCTCCTCTCTTCTTTTAATACTGAAACCACTATTATGGTGCTGAGACCACTCAAATATGGTGTTACCACCATTCTAATTTTAACTTCTCCAACTATGATACTATGATCACTCAAATATGGTTTTACACCATTCTAACCTTTAACTTCTTCAAGGAATAAAATATTGAAAAGGAATTATACTCTTAGGGTCCGTTTGGTTCGAGAATTAGGAGGGGAGGGGAGGAATTTTAACGGAGGGGAGGGGAGATATTTTAATTAAAAGTGTGTTTGTTTCACAAGGGGAGGGGAGGGATTTTAAAATTATTTTACTATTTTACCCTTAAACTTAATTAAATAAGGATAATAAAGTAACGAAACAATAACGATGTAATCTATAACAACACGATGTAAACGATGGAATAATGAATTAGTAATAGGGTTTTACAATGAGTAATAAAAGTTGTTACAAGGAAAAATTCTCAATAATATACAATAAAAGTTGTTACAAGAAAAAATTGTTAATAATATGGAATAAAAGTTGTTACAAGATAATATAACCTATAACCTAATAATAGTAAAAGTTGTTTCAAGGATAATATAACATAATAATAATAATAATAAATGTTGTTACAAGGATAATATTGAGATTTTAAATTAATATAAGGATAATTTTGACAGTGCAATAAAATTTACTCCCCTTCTAAAAATTGAACCAAACACTTTAAATTAAAAATCTCCCCTCCCCTCCCCTCCAAAACTCTCGAACCAAACGGACCCCTAAGATCATTCATAATTCAGAAGGGACATTATTCCTGAGAAAGGAACTATGATCTTAAAAATATTCTTTATTCCGAAGGGACATATATTATCGAAAAGACTATGCTTTTAAGACCATTATTAATTTCGAAGGGACATTATACTGAAAATGGACTATGGTCTTAAGAACACTCTTAATTTCGAAGGGACAGAAATAAGGAGATCAGGAGAAGAATAACCCATCAACACAAGCTGGAGGGAGAAGAGAGAAAGAGTTATCGACAACTCAATAGAAACTCTTTGGTGTATTTTTTGAACTAGGCGAGCTCTCCTTTTATAGGGAGAGTTTGTAACTAGTTTGGAGAAACATAAGAATAAAGTAAGCTTAAAAGTTAAGCAACCCACAGACCAGCTCAAGTAACAAACTAATCAGATAAGTTCAAAAAGAAACAAACCCACAAGATTAGTTGAAACAAATTAATGAAGGAAAGATAGGAAATTCAGTTGGATTCTCAATCTTATCACAACCAACATAAACTAAAATTATGGGAAGTGATATCCACGAATAAAAAATAATAATTACTATTATTTTTATCATTATCAGGTATTTAAAATTAAATACCACTATTTAAACACTACTAATATGTGTGTTCTATTTTGTGTGGGACCCCACACTCTATTTTTTCAAATACTATATTTATTCAATCACGTTTATTTTGTGTAACATGAATACAAATTCGTTTTATCGTATAAATGACTTGTTAAATATTTGAATAGGAGAAATAATTTAAAGAGGCTCAAATAATAACATAAATAATATCAAAATAGTTGGTTTTTTCTTTTTCAATTATACTTTATAACAAATTTCGTTATAAGAATATCATATTTTTAGTGTCATTCAAAAGGATATTATATTTGTTACATTGTTGGTCTCTTTGAAAAAGATATTTGTTACATTATATATCTTTATTTAATATTTTGAGGCAGTTGCTCTTTGCTACTCCTCCCTTTGGTTTTAAAATAAAAGATATGTTTCATTTTTTGAATAAGGAAAAGATATGCATAGTTTATTACAATATAAAGGTGCAAAATATATAAGTGTAATTTTTTAGGAATCTATACTTGTACTTTCAATAGAAATCAAAATTTTATAAAAATAATTATATGCATTATACAACACTAAAAATAAATTATACGCATTAGCGTAACAAAAAAACTGACAGGCAGACATAAAGTAATACTCTAAACGCTAATTGTGTGCATATATTTGCGAGGTTGAAGAAAGAAAATAAAAATATTTGTGAGTTTGTGATGATTAAACGATATTGAAATTAAATATATACGTGATAAAAAATAATAAAATTCCTTAAAAAAAAAAATTAAATGGACCCTCCTTAAAAAAAATTTGAATGGACCGGTTCAAAAAAATAAAATAAAATAAAATGGAAGAAAAAAGCAAATTGAAATATAATATTAGAAAGTAAAGAAAAGGTTGCCAGCTCGAGTTGAAGAGAGGTGCTTGTGAAATAAATTGTCGAGAAGTAGTTTTTTGAAGTAGCATTCAACAACTTTTGGTCAAAGCTCATTCCGTTCAATTTTATGCATTCTAAAAATAGTACTTTTTTTAGAAGATACTTTATTGATAATGTGTTTGACCTAACTTCTCCTTAAAAATGTAGAGAAACTGAAAACAAAAGCCGGGGCAAACTGTATCTTAGCTTCATAAACGGACTCTTAGGAAATTGATTGGTCTTAGTTCTATTTTTCTCTTGAATATATGGTAATTAATTAGGGAATCAAACAACCCTTGTGGTTTTTAATCACCTGCTTCAATCACTTTAATTTTAATATGCAAACTAAAACTATTATGAAACCCCCCTCCTTAAGATATCACTTAAGTAGAGTTATAATTGATGAGTTTATCGATTGATCACAATCTCTATGGAGACAAATTTATCATTTCTTGACGCAATTTGGTACACTGTTTATCAACCTTTGTGATGCATGATTTTGAAAGATAACTTTTTTCATTGTTCATCACTAATGTTTTTCTTCAGGTTTTTGTCTCTTCTCTATCATGAAAGGCTAAAAAAAAAAAACTAATGAATATTTTATGGGCATCAAAAATTTTAGTCGAGATCTTTCTTATACTTTTTTTTATAAGCCAAGAGCAAAATGACATAAAAAAGAATAGTGTCCAACTAAGTTGGCACCCTACTCTAATCTGTTGCCACTTGCTCAAATATATTATTAAAAAAAGAGAAATATTACATGTAATAATTGAGGGGACATAAACCTGACCCAGTCAACAACCCTAATGGACAAACAAAAAATAAATAAATTCATAAAATGGGTCCAACCCTAAAGATTTCAAACAAACGAACCAAGCGAGTCTAAAAGTTTGGCGAATGAATCGATCGTCAACACGAAAACGATTCACATACCATCAACTCCCTACAACTATGACAACAAGCAATAACAGCTCTTTTGAGTCCATACAGTCCCATGCCAGTCAATCAAAGGATGACTGGGATATATTTTTATGGTGTAAGAATCAACGGTCAACACCGATAGATTCATGAACCAACGGTCAACACCGATAGATTCATGAACCAACGGCCCCTGAAACGAAATACAGCAGCATAACCAGCCCTTTTGAGCCCAACGAACCTATGCGCAGCGAACAAAACTCCAGAGCTGCAAATGCGACCAAACCTTTGAATCCTACAGATTTCAGCAAATCTGGAGCGGAACCAGGATACCAAAGACCAAAAAGCACAAAGCAACAACAGTGCATAACAAATCAGCAAAACCGATATAACGATTCATGCCGATCAATAAACCACTCACTATCGGATCTGGAGTGAACCCAGTCCACTAAGCAGCCTGACGATGGAGTCGCAAAAACACCAACGTCTTTCACGGACACATGCATAGCTGGATCTGAAATGAAAACGACCCTTGAGGGTTTTACAGAACCAAAGAACACCTCCAAGCTTCAACCTGAAGATCTAGGCGAATGGTGGACAAGCACACCAACACGTTACAAAAATGGACGCTCAAAACCACCGACCGGGAAGGAGCCGTCGACAGTTTTGGCTCTGGTGGTGCGGAGGACAGATCTCGTCGCACCACCGTCTATGGGATCTACATCTTGGAAGAGGAAGTTTGGATTTGGGGGTAAGGAGGGAGGCGATGGATTAGGTTAGAAACGGTTCAGAGAGAGGAGTATTTGGTTCAGAGAGAAGAGGAGCGTTTTTTCCTTATCTGGTCAATTGAGTGAGTTAAAGGGTCTGTTTGGTAAGACCAAAAATGAGCTTATAGCGAATAACTTATAAGCTCGTTTGACCAAAAAAGCTATGTTGGGTAATGTTTTTTCATCACGAGCTTATATCCTATTTCACGAGCTTATAAGCTATTTTTTCAGATGCTATTTCAAGTAGCGTTTGAGCTTATAGCTTATAACTTATTATTTTTTCTTCCAATTTTACCCTTATTATTTTATCTAAAATTATTTTTTACCCGTAATAATTTATTGTAATTTAAACTAATATATATACTTACGTTAGTTGCTGGACAATTTTTTTTTGAATAAACGTTAGGTGCTGGACATGTACATTTCTTTTCTTTAAAAACAATGTACATATTTATTTTGTTAAGAAATGCCATGTACTATTTTTATTTTGGTTCCAGGTACATACTGTTATTTTTTTAAGAAATGGTCATGCATGCTCTTATTGTTAGGTAAAATAATTCTTTATTTTTAAAATATTTAACTGTAATTCAGTGAAGTAAGTATTCAACGTAAATATAATTCAGTGTTAATAATACATATAAAGTCTCTTGAAAAAAAAATACATAATAATAATAATAAAAATACATTCCTCAAACAAAACAAAGTATAAACACTTAAATAAAAATAACTATAAAATAAATGTTAGTGAATAAAATTTGATTTGATAGTTTAATTTCAACGATATAATTAATTCAAAAATTTAAATTACCAAATTATAAATATTTAAATATTAATTGATATAAATTTTATTATGAATTAAAAATGCCTTTTTATGTCATTTTAAATTTATCAGCTAGTTGAACCGCTAATTTTACCAAACATTTCAATTAACTTATAAGCTATAAGTCATCAGCTAGAATCTATCAGCTATCATCTACAAACTATTAACTAGCTTATCAGTTATCCGCTATTTTTATCAAACATAACGAAATGATAAACTTGGCACATCAATATACCTTAGATACATTTAACAATAACATCAATTTGATAAACAACATAATGTTTACTCCTTAGAGACAACTTAGAGACAATTTTATTTAAAGCAATTTAAATAACAATACCTTATAGACAACTTAATAAAAAATTTAATTGACGTTAACAAAACAATACAATTTTACTTATAAAATGTTTAATCCACTTTTCACTGATTACATGTAAACGAAGAAAAAATGACTTACATTTCCAAAGTTGTCTATGCTTTGATAATCTTTCTTTCTATATATGTCGGGGTAAACGACTGCAGTAAGTAATTTTTGACGTTGTTTTCTCATTTTCTTATTTATATTACACATAATATTTCACTCTTTTAAAAAAAATACTTTATTGTTATTTGACATTGCAGTTCTTGTTTCATGCGAAGATCACTTTGATTGTCGAGTAAATTTGCGAATGGTTAGGTGTAGGTATCGGGAAATACCTAAATGCATTAACTCAATTTGTAAGTGCATGAGAAGGTAACTATCAACATGCAAAATAATTATATGTTACATATAAGTTATTTGTATGTCATAATGTTCGTACTTTGATAATATCATATGCACTTTGATTTATGTTTATGTTACTTTTGTGTTGTTTAGTTCCTCTGGACTTTTTGCCTGTACTCAGGTTTTATCCCAAGGGAATTTTCTGAGAAAATTTTAATAAGGGACAGGCTGAAATCACTTGGTTAACTTTTATTGGGTTTTGGTATAGTCCCCCAATATTTGTAATTCTTATTTTCCTGTAATTTATTAATAATAATTTTATAGTGCTTCAAGTTATATCATAATCATGGGAGGCCAACATAGTATAGATGACATGTTTGTCACTTACACTTTGTTTTTTCTTTAATAAATGTTTCGTCAACCTTTAAATCTCTCTGACAAGAACAAAATAAAAATTAACAATGTTACATAATTATTAGTCACTTGAATTAATAATGCCAATATATATATATATATATATATATATATATATATATATATATTATTTATTCATTGGTTATAAAATATTTATTATTTATTCCACTTCTAAATTTAGCATATAAAATTGTTGAGGGATATACAATTAATAAATATTTGTATGTGATAAAGGAATCAAAGAATAATGTAAAATAGATAAATCCACATTTTTGAAAATAAAGTTGTGTCCTGGTCTAGACAAAGTCCCAACCTATGATATCATGTTTTTAAAGAAATGCGTCGGGTTTTCAAAAATGCCAGTATTCTCCTTCATTTTTTCCAGTCGAAAATGATATTTTTGGGGGGTAATTTGTTAGCCTGTAATTTTGAAAGGCTCGATTAATGCAGTCAATGAGGTCATGACTTTTGCTCTTTCAAGAATTAAAGATGTTATCTTTAGCATAAAGATTTCGACATGGTCTGGGACTTAGCATTTGGAAGAGTTTAAGAGCTTTGAAGTTTGACAAGAGGTAATTCAGAGAAAAGAATGGTCGAAGCCAAGCAGTTTTTGTCGAAAGGAAAATAATTCAAATTCAAAAACAACATTTTCTTGATTAATACGTGGGGAGTTGGCAGTTTCCATCGAAGACCTTCAGTTTTTAGTAGTTTAGGTTTTTGCAATTATCTTCTATATGTATATATAGTAGTTTCACATGAAAAACAAGTCCAAATCACTTATAGAATTCTAGCACTCGAAGTACCAGCGTCTAGAGAAAAGAGTTATACAGAATTACGTAATCTAATTTGTCGAACCACATTTACATTAATGCAATGCAATTTACTTTTTCTTTAAGTTTATGTGTTTTAAACTATTAAGTCTTTTACTTGCATTTCTTGTTTTTCTCTGTTGAAAGACAATTATTTTCATATGTAACTTCATCTTGTTCATAAAGCAACCTATGAATTTGATGAACATTAATCTATTTTATGGAAAAAGATTGCACAACATGTCCTAGGGTTTCTGGTTTGATCATGTTTGTAATAACCAAAACTAGTCTTGTTGTTTACTAAAAACCCACATAAACACATGGGAAGCCCTTTATTTTTAATAAGTGTTTGAAAATTGCTTTTCTGACATAAAAACGTCCTAATAACACATGGAAATTCCTAAAAAGCCCCAACGGTAGTTAACTACCGTTCTGCAAATCGGCAGCAGTTAACTGCCGCTACGGTCGTTCTGGGATTCAACCTCTTTTTCCATCATTCAACCTCTTTTTTATCATTCAACCTTTTTTTCCATCATTCAACCTCTTTTTTCCATGATTCATTCAACCTCTTTTTTCATCATTCAACCTATTTTTTCAACATTCATTCAACCTCTTTTTTCATCATTCAACCTATTTTTTCAACATTCAACCTATTTTTTCAACATTTTTTCCCTATAAAAACCCTCCCAGCCTTCACCATTTCCTCACATTCTCTTCTCCTTACTCTCATTCTTCCTCTTTCTTCTACAAAATGTTGGTTTTTCATCATTCACCTTTCATTGAAAGATGCCTCTTTGAAAATTTGAAAATATCAAGAGGTTTCTTTGAATTGGTTTTACCCCAGGATTTAGGGTTTAAGGTTTATGTTTTGTGGTTTTTTTTCTTTGTTTTAACCCAAGTGGAGGTTAAACAACAAGAGTGCAAAGGTGAGGAACAATTTTGGGTCATCTTAGTGTTATCTTGTATGAGTATCTAGGAGAAGAGTATCCGGAAGTTCTAGGTTCAATTTTGGGTGCTCTCAAGTCGATTGTTAATGTTATTGGTATGACGAAGATGACTCCACCTATTAAGGAATAAATGTACAACGAAGATGTTATTGTTAATGTTATTGGTATGACAAAGCAGATTTAGTTTTACCCCATTATAAATGTATTATTATATTAATAAAATGAGTTTTGATATCTATTACTTGTGTTCCTTTATTTTTGTTTTTATTTGCATTTATTTTAAGATTGTATATGAAATAAATAATTTCGAATAAAAATTGTGTATTAAAGAATAAATAAATTTGAAAAAGACTAATTAAACTCAGCGTGAATTCGAATAAAAATTGCGTATTAAATAACTTCGAATAAAAGTTACATTACATTACATAAAGTTCCTAAACATGTTCTATCATTAGATTACATTACATTCGGGTAGAGCCGAACCTTCCAACTACAACAATCATCTTACCTCTAAAATGTGGTAAATTCAAACTTGCCAAACAACAACTCTCAAGCATTCACGCGGAAGTGTTATTGTTCCATTTAAAAGATTAAATTTTTGTTAGGATTGGTTTAGATGATGGTATTCAAGTGTCAAAAGAATGAGGTCCATTCCTTTACACTTCAATACCTTCATCTAAACCAACCTAACAAGAATTTAATCTTTTGAAAGGAACAATAGGACTTCCGGGTGAATGCTTGGGAACTGTCGTTTGGTAAGTTGGAATTACCCCATTTCAGAGTAAGACAATTGTTGTAGTTGGAAAGTGCATTCCCTACCTAATCACGATCTTCTGGCAGAATCAAACTCTTGAGAACATCTTCAGTTGATTGGAGCAACGTTACACGCATATCGATCAACTGGAACATACTGTACTCCCAAAACATGCTCCTCACGTTATCGTCGTTCGTTAATTTCACCCAACTGAATGATATCCTCCCCTCGTCGAGCGTTGGACGTTTATACCAAACGTATTCCACCATCGTTGTGTCTCCGGGGTTGACTCCTTGGTTGAATTCATTCAATTAATCCTTGAGACCTCTTAACGTGACACCAAGGCACCAAACCTTCAAACTTTGAGGTTCTCCGCCGTTGAATTGTGCATGAACGTCGAACATATCAGCCATTGTTTCATATCTACACAATAAGAAATTAAAAACAAAAAACTCATTCAAACATTTCAGCAAACACCTGTAGTGCAAATTATACACAAACCCTAAAAAATCCAAATAAACCCTAAAACATTTACAAAACACAAAAAAATAAAAATTAAGCAATATAACTCCATTATAACAAGTATTCATGATATTTGGCATTTCAAATCTATAATATAATCCTATTAAAAAAATAATTCAAAATTTAAAAATTAAACTACAACTAAAATTATAAACATATAAACATATATACCAACTAAAATTTATGATAATAGGCTAAGTGATTACTTACTTGTGATTTAGTGGCAAAAAATTGGGATAATTTGGTAGAGTTTTTTTAGAGAGAGAGTGGAAATTTTAAATTTTTAGAGAGATGGTGATGATAGAGTGTCTGAATTCTGGCTAATGACTTGAATATGTATCATGCGCAGAGGCAGCTACTGCCGGTTTGCAGAACGGTAGTTAACTACTGTTGAGGGATTTTTAAGAATTTCCATGTGTTATTAGGACGTTTTTGATGTCAGAAAAGCAATTTTCTAAGTTTTTTTTTTAAAAACCAAAAAGGAGGAGCAGCAAAGTGCTACAGCCTCAAAATATTATATAAAGGAAACAAAGAAAGCCAAACAAAGAAAAGGAGGGGGACATAAACCAATACCTCCTAGGCATTAGAAATCCTAAAACTGGGCATTCGAAGCCTATCATGAACAAACATACAATTAAGATACTCAGGCATGTCCATCCAAATAGAGACCCCTTGAATTTCTAAACCTTTTGAAGCCAACTTATCTGCACATCTGTTACCCTCTAT
>Ga0315914_1010244_pt1 | contig 11722 bp, 6 predicted proteins | sample MpolenodulesMG_FD_203920 | JGI IMG/M metagenome (GOLD analysis project Ga0315914, IMG submission 203920) | Medicago polymorpha root nodule microbial communities from Los Angeles, California, United States - elongated nodules | ecosystem: Host-associated > Plants > Roots > Nodule | place: USA... | reverse complement strand
ATTGGTTTCTTTCTCGGATTTAGGGTGATCGAGTTCATGTAATAACTCGATATAGAGAGAATTGGAGCATTGGAAGGCTTTGATCGAGGAAAACAAGACTTATACTTTGTATAATTATCATGTGTTTGATAATGACATTGCATTTAATCCCTTTAAGGTTGTTTTTGGTTCTGGTACAAAGGTGCTGAAGTATGACAAGTTAACTAACGTTCTTACTCATGAATTTCGCTTTAAGTCATTTAAGGAAATTCAAGATGGAAAATTCAAAACTGGCGTTTTAAATGGTATAGTTATGTGCTTTAATTTATTTCTGATTTTCTCCGATTATAATGTTCTTATAGATGTAATTTTTTTTAAGAAATCATCGGGCATCTTCATGAGATTGTCAAGACAACGCCAATTGGGACTGGAAAGAAACCGTGTATGAACATTGTGTTGAAAGATAAAAGGTATTATTTTCTAATTTGTCAGCATCAGATGATAGGATTTTGTAAAAGTTTGATAATGACCTGAAAGATGTCTTTCCTTATGCAGTGGGAATATAGTTGATGTAACACTATGGGAAAAATACTCCGTAGCTTTATCATTTACCATCTATTTACCTTGAGTTCTTTGCTTCCATTTTGTAGTCAATGGCTAGATTTGAGATCCTGCACGGGTTCTATGGTGAAAGAGATGGATTTGGCCAACTGCATATGCAACAAGGTTCTTATTTATCTTCAATTTGTTTTGTACCTAGCACTTTCCAAATGAGATATCAAGGACATTTCTAAAAGGAACACGGAAAACAATCACACTCGTCGACAAACAAGCTCAAAAAAGGTATAAGTGTCGCTTGATAACGACAAAGAGAGCAAGTTACGAAAAATCCTTCGGCGGCCAATGGTTCAACTTTTGCCGAGAACCTATGTTAGAGGTAGGTGATAAGCTAATTTTTGATCTAGAGAAGTCACCTAAAAATATGCACGTTCAAGTCGTTCCCAAATAAAGATTTGGTGTTCATGATCCGCACTTTGAACAGATCACCTTAACTCTAATCCTAGACTAGATTATCTTCACTCACCGATGCTACTTCTTTCCTTGATTTCATCTGATGTAAATATGGGTATCAATCCTTTTTTGGTAACTCTATAACAACAACACTCTTTTTTATAATTTTGGATAATATGTAATCATAATTCACACATCATTGGTTCCAACTGTTTTCATCCTAAATATTATGTCAATTCCTAATCTCATAAACTGATTATATGTTCTCTTAATCATACCATATATATTTTATGATGAATCACAATGTTCCGTCGTTTTAACATCTCTTCTTTCGATTTTTTTTTATCGAATACGTTATTGAACCCGTGCGAAGCACGGGTTTGTAACTAGTTTAGTTGAAAAGTAATGGATGATTCAGGGTTAATTGGTAAGGAATAAACTAATTGACAACAGATTGTTGATAAGTAATTTAATTGAATTGGTCAAGTTATTTGACTGATTTTAAATTTTGTAAAATTAGTGGTTAAATTAATTGATAAATATGAAATGACATAAAAACAATTTAATTTTTATAATTAAGATAATAAAGCTAAAATCGATAAAAGAATGATAAGTTATAAACTCAAATGTTATAAGCCTGTGTGAAGAAAAAAAGTTATTAAACTGGTTTATTTCGGTCATATAAACCTATAAACTATAAGATATTTCCTATAAACTCAAAATTCAGTCTTATCAAACATCGTCATATCAATATTTTAAGATAATTCCCTAAAAAAATATTTTATCAAAATTTAGTCTTACCAAACATCATCATATCAATATTTTAAGATAATTCCCTAAAAAATATTTTAAAATAAATCTATAAATTGTAAAATATTGTCCATCGTAAAAATCAAACCAATTAAAATTGTTTCATTTTTTCCATATTCGGTGTAAACCAAACAAACCTAACATCTGTTGGCTCCTCTAAAGATAAATGTAAAGAATTTGCACACTAACCACTAATCATAACTATTAAATCATAAAAATTGTTTGGCTTTAATCATATCCATTTCTTTTTTTATTGGTGAAATTAACTATATCTACTTCTCAAATCACACGTATAAATTATTGTAATCAGGAGTCTTTGATCGACAATCAGAGTTATGGAAGCACTACAAAAGATGATGAAAATAGGCAGAAAAGTCACATCGAAAATTCACACAGTATTGCATCAACTAACTTGATGATCTACAATATGCACATGCTAATCTATATTTACACTGTCTGGGAGATTCTTAAGCACTCAAATGGCTCAAAAATTAGTTATATATATGGTATGTAACCTACACATGAGAGTTATGATGCATTAGTTGTTAGGAATCAATGCATACATCTCGAGTAAGAACCATCATTGAGCTACCCAAGTTGTAGAGGCGAAACTCAGCAAGATCCCAGCTTTAGTTTTAGTTGCACCGGAAATAACTATTCCATTGATCATTTTGTTGTAGAAATTATAGAACCTATAGCCAAATTATACCCCAAGACCCAGGATCAACTATGAATTGGAAACAACTATATGTATGAGTAAATTAAATGACCTGAATTAACATATGGTCAAGTGTTACAAGAATCCATATACAAAGTCAATTAACCGGCCTTTGGAGTGTTGCTGACGCTGTTGGAGCTATCTTGAAGTCCCTGAGATGCAGAATACTGGCTCGAAGCACTCTCATCTATGATGATTCTATCACTCATCACCGAATGCTTTGCCTTCTTTCCTCTAGATGTGCAATCCTAGAGAAATCAGAATGAAGGTCAGTCCGTTTTAGCACTGAAACAAGTTTGGATTTTTATGATATATATAAATTGTTTATAATATACCTGTTGTGTTGATGATCCAGGCATCTTAAGCTCAAGCTCTGTTGCCACATCTGGAGACACACTACATCTTTCTGCATCACTAGGTCTTCTTCTATGACCTGGTGACTTGCTTCGAGACTCTTTTCGACTAAACATGTGGGATGTAGAAGGATACTGAGCTGATGGCATCTCTATTGGAGGGATAGCTGGAGCCGAGAATGGAATATACATTGAGGATAGACTTGGAATATGACCAGGATTTTGGTTTCCGAAGTAAGGAAAAGGTTGCATAGGTGGTGGGTGAATGGAAACCGGACCAGGAGGGATTGGCATTGGCATTGGCATTGGCATAGGAACGGGGTACGTATAAGGGCTGCTCATGACAACAGAATGGTCAATTGCAGTCCATGGCGGCATGACTCTGACTCTCTGCTGATACTGAGAATTAAGATTTTCTATATCGGATTTTAAAGACGCTTTCTCTTCTCGGAGTTCATTCTTTTCTTGTATTAGCTGTGAATATAAAATCAAATGAATAAATAAGCTGCACACAAGGTTGATCTTAAAGAAAAATTGAATAAATAAAAGAACCTTACTTCATGTGACTCTTCAGAAAGTGATTTATGCTCTGTTTTCAGTCTATCAACTTCAGATGTTATGTCCTTTAGCACTTGGATTGTCTCTGTGATGATGGTTGCCTTGTCATTCCGTGGTCTATCAGGATCTGCATCACATGAATATCTCAACTACGGAACAACTACCATTTCAAATTTAGTAATACTTGTTTAATTTATACATTTGCTTGCTTGTAAAACAACAATAATCAAAGGTCTTTCCACTAATGCAGTCAACCATGTGGATATAAAAAATCATGTCATAACATGTTATAACAAATCATGTTTACAAATATAAAAAACTCTGGAATCAACATTGTCCCCGAGTAATGAAAAAATTACTAATTTGAACCACATTTTAAATTCTTAAGGACCAATTTTCTATTTTTCATTTCATAGAGACTAAATAGTTCTCTGTAGTTTTATCTTGGGGTGGGCAAAAAAACCAAAAACTGAACTGAACCAAAAAAAAAACCGAACCATTACTAACAGTTCTGAAACTGAACTGAAACAGTTCAGTTCGGTAACTAAAATTCAATTTCATTTGTTTTTTTCATATTTTTTTCAAAGGTATTAATAATAACAGTTCAGTTCAGTTCGGTAACTAAAATTCAATTTCATTTGTTTTATTCATATTTTTTTCAAAGGTATTAATAATAACAGTTCAGTTCAGTTCGGTTTGAAACAGTTCAGTTCAGTTCGAAATGCAAACAATTCAGTTCAGTTATTTTAAATTTAGCAAACAGTTCGGTTCAGTTTTCATCCCGAACTGAACCATGCCCACCCCTAGTTTTATCATAACCAATTTGAGTATTTACTGTAAATCCAAAGCTAAATCTTTCCAAACAAGCTTGACCCCTAGTTTTTTGAATTTAGATCTTAGATGAAAATATCGAACAACTTGTACATTGAAATGTATTTTCACACTGATTTAGTGAAGTTAGAATACTAGCAGTCTACTCTTCATCCAATTGTAGATATCACATCCTGACCCGTGACTGCCTGTTTTTCCTTACTGCAATGTTTTCTTAATTACAAGATGTTTTTATGATAAAAAAGGGCCGAGCTGGCTTGCACAGCCTGTAGTGGCTGAGTTGTGCTCTATGAAGCACGGACACAGACACGGACACCGACACAGATAATAATTTGAGAAAATGACATAATCCAGTATGATCATAGGTGTCGCGTCGGTGTCCGTGCTTCATAGGTTGTGCTTGCTAATTTACAAACTAGTAGCAGCCCTTTTAGTAACCCAGTCAACTGGGCTTGCTTATTTGACAACTCTAATATCTACCTTCCTTAAGGGAGCTTCAATAGGTCTTATCCCACACATAAACAAGGAACACTTCAAGCACCATAAATCATTGAAAAAAATCTTCAATTCACAAAAAAAAAAAAGAAACACAAACTACTCAACAAATCACTTGTTCATCCCAAGGCCACAAAACTTTGGTATATCTACATAAACAAAGGCATGTTGAAATATGAATGAAATGGATTGTGTTGGAGTGTTTGGATTTTGTGAAAATCAGAATGAATCCAAACATGATTAAATAACGTACCTATTACGTTTCCCAATTGATGAAAATGATCATTCAAGCGATCCCTCCTGATTTTCTCACGGTCAGCCTTCTGAACTTTTCTTGCAACAACACTTGGTTCCACCTCACTCCTTTCTCTACACACTCAAATCATTACTTACTCAAACACGTTGATATTAAAACTACCCAAATCGAAGCATGAATATATACCTGACAGTGTTGGTGATGGGCAGCGGAGGTGATTCAGCCACCGTAAGGGATGGTGTTTTGGAGGTGTTTAGCGGCGGCGGCGGCGGAGGCGGAGGGTTCCATTGATTAATCATGTGTTGCATTCGGATGAAGTGGTTAACAATTGTTGTTTATTTTTGAGTGAGAAGAAGAAAGGTAGAAATGGAAGCACGCGCATTCAGCTTGTGTCTTCCACGAGCCACTGTCCAAACTATATCCTAACACCTGTCCTCTCCTTTACTTTTACTTTTTCTTTTTTTCACTATATTTTATTCAGAAAAAAATATTGTATTTAAAAAACCTATCTTTAGTTTCACTATACAAATTTCGAGATTGTTTTACTATTTGTTAGTTAGTAGTAGTATTTTTCAAATTTTATTTTGTGACAAACTTCATTATAAACCTCTTTTTTCCATTTTCATTTTATAGTTTAAAGATTAAATAAGATATAGAGTGACGATATAGAAACCAAATGTTTTTTTCAGTGGGAATGCAGAAACCAAATGTTAAATTTCATAATTTGATATCGAATATAAGCAAGAAAAAGGAAAACAAAATTGATATATTTGGTTCAAATGTTTAATCAGATACATTGATTTTGTTAAATTTTTTTGCTTTTATTTATTTAATACCGAGATAATATCATTATATATGATATTTTCTTAAATAACAATTTTAACCCGTTGCTTATGGAAGAAAAAAATAACTTAACTTGGGTAAAATACGATTTGGAAACAAGGGAGTTGTTTTGATTCTCTTTATTTTTTAAACAAGAGATCGGTATATAACTGAGACAATAAAAAAGAATTTTAGGGAAAAACCGAAAAAATCTAAGTCTCAAATGTAGAAATTCTAATGATTTAAAATAGAATTTGATACAAAAGAGAAATTGTTGTATAATATATGAAGATTGAGTTTTAGGTTTTAGAGAGAGAAGAAATAGTTGAATGTTTATCGATTTCAAATGAGACACAAGATAAGGGTGTGTTTATTTCAACTTTACCAAATTTATTTCTAAGAATAACATTCCTTGGAATATAAAGATGGGAATTTTATATTCCAAGGTATATAAAAAAAAATTTGTTTCACATTATAATATTTCCGGGAACCATAAAAATAGGGATTATAATAGGTAATTACATATGAAATTATTCTCATCTTCATGGGAACTTTATTTCCACCCTTTTCTTTGGGAAAAATTTTATATTCCCGGGAACATTTTATATCTGGGAATAAAATATAGTAAACATGTAACAAACATAGACATGCATATTTCTATCTTTTTATTCCCGGGAATCTACGAATATAACTTGAAACAAACACACTCCAAGTGTTTATACAAACCTTGAGGCTAAAATGGTAAAATGACATAAAGTAAAACTAATCCTTAAAATAGGGCAATTCAATAATGAGTCATGCTAACAAGTGTATTGGAGGCACTTATTAAGGAAGTCAAAAGAAAAAATTTTAAATCAAAAGAAAACTTTTTAAGCTTTTAATTCATTGATTACACAACTTTCAATATGAGTACTATGAGCATCGGTTAGCATTTGTCTTCATTAATATCTCTTATTCATTACACTTATTTAATTTCTGTTACAAAAATGTAGCCCATGGATCTTACCACCATTGAATTTTGTTATCATTTACTATTAATTTATTTTTTTATCTCTCTTCAAATCAAATTCACTATTTCTTTGGACTAACGAAGAAATCGTAACCCAATTCTTCGCCATGATTGTTTGAGAAAAAGATTCCATTTAATTTACTCATTCATCCATTATTAGATACATCATTAATTGAATGAACCTTAAAAGTCAATTTTGCTTATAATTAGTAATGAAGGGAATATAACCATTCCATGTTTACTATGTTTTTCAGTCTCAATTATAAGTAATATTTTACCTTTTAATTCATTGAATAACTAATTTGTTATATACTGCATATTAGATACATTAGTCATTTAATAAATCTAAAAAAATGTTATTTTATTTTGTTTATAGTTGAAACCGGACCAGCAAATTCATATCAAAAGACCTTAATTCCAACTTATTTGCCTTTTTGGGTACCTCGGAGAATGTCTACACTCTAAGAAGATAAAAGTTTTAACGTAGTAAACTAATGAACCACTCTTAATTCCCAACTGATTAGCTTCTTTTTTCCAAAACCATCTTTACTTTCATTCCAAAAATATAAGAAAGTTGTAAAGTTGGGTGGCTGAAACAACATTTTGACTTAGTCAGCTCATGTTTCACATCAGCTAAGTCTCATCAGGTAAACAATGAAATATAATTATAAAAATACAATGGACAATCACAAATAGGTAATATATATTATTACAGATGAAATAAATTGTACAACAAGTAACTTGAATTAGTAATATTCAGCTATACAAATTTATATATGATAATGCACTATTATCCCCAATAAAATGCAAAACATCAATGTGATGACAAACATTTTCACCATTCTCCAAACTTTCACTCTATAAGTTATACTATTGGCTTTGTCCTTCTTTATCTGAATAAGAGTATCATGAACACACCATGGAAAGCTTAGGAAATGATCCTTATTTAGTCCCTCATTGTAGCATCCCCAATAACTAGGATGATATGTTACATGATACCAAGCAGAAGCAATAGCATAATAATCATCATCACCACCACCTTGAGAATTTGATTTTCTTATCATCTCACTGAACCAATTTCTAGCTTCATTCCTTAGTGACATTACTGCATGATTTATTCCTTCTTTATCCTTTCTATCATTGAATGATTTTGACATCTTCAAAATATTTCCACTGATTATTTCTGCTTCTGTTTCTATACCATAGTAATCCATTAAGTTCATCAACTTGGTATCATACATTTGTTTGTATTCACAAGCAATTTTTGTGTACTTCTCAAAACCATCAATTTTCATGTCATGATCATATAACTTTTTTGCAGCTTTTCTATTGAATGATTTTTTGAGGCTTTTTTGTTGTGCAACATTCTTCACCTCGCGGTAAAGCTTTCCGATTATGCTGTTTGATTGATAAGTTGGTTTGTCTTGCTTTTCCATGAAATCTGGATACTGTTTTACATGGAGATGTTGTGGTACTTCAGCCGGCACGCCGGATTTTGCAAAATCAACGGCGATCGAGTGTAGTTTCGCAAGCTCTATACATGAATGATTCATTGCCTTTTCAGGTTCCTTATCAGCAAACACAGTGTGTGCAGTTGCAATAACTCCTAAGGTGTCTTTGACAATGTAGTGAGTGAAATGCTCCTCTACATCCTGTAGCCAAGTAGTGATATGTTATAGCCAACAAATTGAGACACATGAGAAAGCTCTCACATTGAGGTTCTTTAACTTAATTTAAAGTTTCAAACAAATCTTTATCTTTTTTTCTTGTCAAACTAGTCCTTTTATCAAAACTTGTAATTCTAACTTTTTTTAAATCAATACCTGTAATGTGACATCATGATCAACATGCATGACTTTGGATGGTGAATGATCCATAGGATTTTCCTGATGAGGAGGAACAAGAGCAGGGTCCCAACAGACAAAGTAGATATCTCCATCCAAATCACTTCCTGAGCATTCATTAGGATGTGGTCTACATAAGAAATCACTTTGAAGTCAGAAAACATCATCATACGCATAATGAATATAATCTTCGCTATTTGCAGGGACTAAAAGCAAAAAATGATATATCCACATCAAGTTATGTTGATTTTGTAACAAATGATTGACTGGATAGGAAATATATTAAACCTATACTATTTTACTCATACCTTGCTATATTCTCAACTGCAAAATATAGTTAAATTTAGTTACGTTGTTATTGAAACAAATGTTGAATGGATAAGAAATTTGTGGAATCTTAAATAAAATCTTACCTTCTCCCCTTCTGTGGGAAAACAACACAGTCCACCATATGACGTAAGGAAGGTACATCGATCGCTCTCAAAATCCTTACATCTCCTGGATGAAGACATGGATTCTTGGCTACAACTACCTTCCCCTTAACAATATATTTTCCTTTTTTTGCTCCAATGCCCTTAGAAGAAATTGAGGACATAACATTTTTTCTTGGAAGAGATATCTGCACAAACACCTCTCCATATTTTAATGTCCTTGTTTCATCCAAGCATCCTAACATTGATCTTCCTTTCCGAACAAAAATCCTAGTTTTGAGCTGCAATTCTTGTAACTTTGTTGCACATATTGTTCTCAACATCATGGAAAGAAAAGGTTCATTTGTTGGATTGAATCCACAAAAAATCATTTCCCTTAACATGGTTGTAATTGTTCCCTGTGACATCATGTCTAGTGCATTGAATGGTTTTCTTGATATCATTTTGAGTTTATTAACAATCTCCCTTTGCTTCCTTTTAAAGACTCGATCCTTGACACCGAGTGTGGACAACAGAACAATTACTTGACGGTTAAGAAAGCAGGGTTTGTTTTTGCTCCATGACAGTACATCTAGTTTTGTGTTTTCTGACTTAAACTTGCACATGCTATTTCTTAAGGAAAGTTTAGTTGATGAGTTAGGATCAACAGCAACAACACCTTTATATCCACCATATCTGATTTGAAATGCAGATGGAATTATATCATCCTTGCAACCACATTTTTTAGCAACTTCTTGAGCCAATTCATACGATATTTTCCCTATTCCATCAGAGAAACAGTATTTGATTTCGCCTCTTTTCAATTCTATATCAGCAATGATTTCGATTTCGTGTCTTCCAACACTCACTGTTTCTCTTGAAGAGCTGAATGATTGACCAAGCCTTGCCGCATATTTTGCCACATTCTTAATTTCATGAAAATCTCCCATCCATTTTCTGATATCGCATGTGGTTAGTCCAGTTCTCGGTGCAAACATCCACGCTGAGTTATCGCGCAATTGACTCGACGAGAAAGCAAGAAACTCAAACTTCTTGTCCCCAATTTCTATGCCGTTTTTTAGTGTAGACAGTACCCTTTGATGAACCTTTGTTTCTCTGTCCACGTCTATACAAGAGGAACCTGACAACAAATCGGATGAACGGAGTTTATCCATGTTCTCATCAACAAAAGAAACGCGAAGGAAGTTATCGGTGTCTTGAGGATAGTTGCGCAAAACTCGATTCGAAAGATTCACTTCAGGACCACAGAAATATATTTTGGAGGGAGTTACTTTTACTCTATGAACATACACCAATCCATTATATAAAGAAATGGAACTAGATATAGGAATTAGAGTATTTGTTGAGTATCTTTGATATTGTTTCTCCAACCATTGAACAGGATCATAGCAACATTCTTTCATCTGATATAACTTATTCAAAGCACTTTCTATATATTCAAATTTTATTCTTTGTGGATCAACCATATGAAAAAGATTAGTGTCAATTGCTTGCAAAGGAAGGCAACTATGTTGAACTAGTGAGTTGATTTTGAACAGAATTTTGTATGGCAAGTTGAATCCTTCTGGTAGAATTACCATAGGGACAAAATTCAATTTTGATGAGAAATCAAGTTGTTTCACAAGATTAAAGGTGTCGTCAACTTTATAATAATTTCTATAATGTTGACAAAAATTCGGAACCTCGTTATTTTGTGAAAGCTCAAAACATAGAGATGATGATTGTCCAATGCAGCATGATGGGGTGAAATCTACACTTCTAAACCAATGGTTGTCATAAGCTTCCTTAAAGTACTTGATTTCAGAAACATCTTTTTCGTAGATCCGAGGAGCACTGCGTAACTGACAATTAAGATAGGGACTAAAAATGACTAAAATTTTATACGAACTAAATTCAAAATAAGAATATTTTATAGTGATTAAAAACATATTTCACTCTGGAACTAAAGCAACTAACCTGAAAAAGGAAAAGTTTCTTGGTACGACAATGTGAGTGATGCATCTCAATTCGTGATATGCTCTCGGAATTGATCTGCATCTTATAATCCTTAGACAAATAGCGAAAAAATATATACATTTTTCTTAATCTGGCTCCGAATTTAACAGAAGCATTTGAATGTTCCCAAAGTACACTAAGTTTTCCCTTGGATGTTTGACATCCAAAGTGTATTCCAACGCCATCCATGTTGTAAGCAAAGATCCTTGGCTTTGACAAAATGTCAGGTTTTATTAATGTAGCATTTAGAACATTTCCACTGTAAGATAGGTGTTTAGTAACAAAGTTTAAGATTGTTTCAACACATTTTTTGTCTGTGAATTGAACATTAACATGTGTCATAGAATCTGCATCTTTATGATGCTTAATCTCTACAGCAAGAACAGTTTGGAATCCAGCATGTTGCTCCAAAAATTTCATTACCTCTTCAGCAGAAACATTAGATGGGAATCCATGTATTTGAATTGTCTTACACATAGCTAGTGATATCAGTGGGACATAAACAAATAACACAAACACACTTAATAGGGAGAGAACAAAGGAGAAAATTTCTCTTTAACACTATATTTCATTCATGAAACTTGATACTTATTACAATGGTATACTACCA